>Ga0256837_1002828_pt1 | contig 10370 bp, 8 predicted proteins | sample 4562384metaG_FD_185976 | JGI IMG/M metagenome (GOLD analysis project Ga0256837, IMG submission 185976) | Hydrothermal vent microbial communities from Guaymas Basin, Mexico - 4561-384 | ecosystem: Environmental > Aquatic > Marine > Hydrothermal vents | place: Mexico: Guaymas Basin | collected... | reverse complement strand
GATAAATTTTTTAAACAAAAAAAGATGGATAATAAAGAACAAGTTATCTTTATAGCACTTCTTCGTGAAGAGTATTCAGCTACTGATGCATCTTTGCGTGAGATGAATGCTCTAATAGAGTTAATCTCAATTGATGAATATGATAAAATTAAAAACCGTTCACTTTTAGAAGATGGCTCAAACCTAATAAATGAAGGAATAATTGACTATGAAGAGATGCTAAACCCTTTTGGTGGGATTAGCCGTGCATTTTTTATAGTTGATGATATACTTCAAAGTATTATTCATCCACAAAAAAATAAAAAAGTTCGTCGTTTAAAACTAAATGCACTTATAGATGAGCAAGATATTTTTGAACTTATTGAACCTGAAACATCATTAGAAGATGTTGTTTTAGCGGATGAGACGCAAACCACACTTAATAATCTTATGCGACAAGTTGATAAAGAAGTTATAAGTAGATTAGTAGAGTGGGGTGTAAAAGATAAAAAAGCTGGAATTGATGCTAGGATTATTTTTTATGGAGCTGCTGGAACTGGTAAAACTATGACTGCTTATTCACTTGCAAAATCATTAAAGCGTCAAGTTTTAGCTTTTGATTGTTCCAAAATATTGTCTATGTATGTTGGTGAGAGTGAAAAAAATGTCCGTAAAATTTTTGATACTTTTTATGACTTATGTGATAAAACAAAATCTGAGCCAATCTTACTTTTAAACGAAGCGGATCAGTTTTTAGGTGCTCGTTCAAGTGGAAATATCACAGGCTCAGACCAGATGCACAATCAGATGCAAAATATCTTTTTAGAGCAGATTGAAAATTTTCGTGGAATGCTTATAGCTACAACAAATTTACTTGAAAATATCGACAAAGCTTTTTCAAGACGCTTTAACTATAAGATAGAATTTAAAAAACCAAATGAAGAACAAAGAGCAAAATTATGGGAGTTAATGCTCCCAAAAGATGCACCATATGAGAAAAAATTTGATATAAAAAAATTATCAAAGTATGTACTAACTGGTGGTCAAATTAATCTTATTATTAAAAATACTGCATATAAAATTGCAGTTGAAGATGAGCCAATTTTTACTATAAAATCTTTTATAGATGAGATAAAAAGAGAAAAAGATGCTAACTTTGATAGTGAAAAATCTATGGGATTTTTAGAGCATTAACAGTATTACTTTTTTACACACTATGCCTATATAAGCATCTATAGATGTGGTGTTTTGTAACAATTCCTCTCTTAAATTTATTCCTACAATTTACTTTAATACTCTTTTAGCTATAATCCAACCAACTGTTTTTTAACAATAAAAATTTAAAGGTAGGTTATATGGAACATATTGCTACAGCAAACCCATATTTTGGGGTTTTTGTACTATTTGTTATAACATTTGGTGCATTTACAGCTACAACTATGGCAGCTCGTTGGGCGAGTCGTGCCTTAGCAGCTAAAGATAGTGAAAAAATTAAACTATCGGTTTATGAGTGTGGACCAGAGATTACAAGACAACCAAATAGAATATCACCACAATTTTATCTATTTGCATTACTGTTTTTACTATTTGATGTAGAGATAGTTTTTATGTTTCCATGGGCAGTAGACTTTAAACTACTAGGTTGGTTTGGTTTTGCTGAGATGCTAATGTTTATATTATTATTAGCAATTGGATTCGTATATGCATGGAAAAAAGGAGCGCTTGAATGGCACAGCATAAAGTAAATTATACACAAGATGGTGGCTTACCAGTCGCACTTACAAGTATTGATAAAATAGTAAATTGGGGTCGTTCAAACTCATTATGGGCTATGACTTATGGTCTAGCTTGTTGTGGTATTGAGATGATGGCAGCGGGAGCTTCTCGTTATGACTTCGATAGATTTGGAACAATCTTCCGTGCATCTCCGCGTCAATCAGATGTAATGATTGTTGCTGGAACTCTTACTAAAAAGCACTCAGAGTTTATCAAGCGTTTATATGATCAGATGACTGAACCTAGATGGGTTATCAGTATGGGTTCATGTGCTAACACTGGTGGTATGTTTAATACTTATGCAACTGTTCAAGGTGTTGATAGAATTATCCCTGTTGATTTATACCTTCCTGGTTGTGCACCTCGTCCTGAGACTCTTCAGTATGGTGTTATGCTTCTTCAAAAGAAGATTCGTGCTAACCATGCAAGTAAAGCACAAAAAGCTAAAAGGTTAATGTAATGAGAGCATATACACCTAAAGATAATGTACAGAAAAAAGCATACTATACAGATAGATTTTTTGTATCACCTCAAGTTCCAAAACAAAAGCCAGAATCTGATGAAGTTTTTAACGCTGATTTAGAAGCTATAAAAGCTAAGTTCGATGTTTTAGATGCATATATTCAAGTTGAACAACTTGTTGTTTTTATAAATCCTCAAGATAACTATAAAGTGCTTGAACTTTTAAAAGAGGAATTAGCATATACTCAACTTTCAGAGATGTCTGCTATTGATTTTATAGCACAGCGTGATGGTTTTGAGATTTTTTATCAAATGTTAAGTATGACTAAGCGTAAGCGTATTCGTATTAAGATGTTTATTAAAAATGGTGAAGCTGTAAATAGCGTTGAGAAGCTTTTCCGCTCTGCAGATTGGTCTGAGAGAGAGATGTTTGATATGTTTGGTATTGAAGCAAATGGTCATCCATTTATGAAAAGAATCCTTATGCCTTATGATTGGCAAGGAAATCCACTTCTAAAAACTTACCCACTTCAAGGTGATGAGTTTGCTGCTTGGTATGAAGTAGATAAAATCTATGGAAAAGAAGCAAGAGAAGAGATAGGGCCTGAAATTCGTGATACTTCTACTATAGACCGTTATGATTCTGAGCGTTTTGCTCGTCTTGGTCATGAAGTTCCTAAAGGTACTAAAATCACAGGCGATGAGCCTAAACATGTAGAGAGCTACCAAGAAGAAGGTGGCGTACTGCTAATCAAAAAATTTGACAAAGAGACATCAATAATCATTGATGATCCTCAAAGATAGGGTGGTAAAATATGGCACAAGTAAAAAATAGATTAAGCCCGTTTTTTGAGAATATCACATTTGATAGAGAAGATAATGAGATGATTCTTAACTTCGGTCCTCAGCATCCATCTGCTCACGGACAGTTACGTTTAATGCTTCATCTTCAACAAGAAGAGATTACAAAAGCTCATCCAGATATTGGATACCTTCATCGTGGTATGGAGAAGATGGCTGAAAATATGATATATAATGAGTTCATGCCAACTACAGACCGTATGGATTATATCGCTTCATCTTCAAACAACTATGGTTTTGCTCTAGCAGTTGAAAAACTAATTGGTTTAGAAGTTCCTCGTCGTGCAAAAGTTATTCGTATGATGCTTTTAGAGATTAACAGACTTATGTCCCACTTATTCTGGTTAGCTACAACAGCACTAGATATTGGTGCTATGACAGTTTTCTTATATGCATTCCGTGAGCGTGAATACTTAATGGATATTATAGAGGGTTATTGTGGAGCTCGTCTTACACATGCAGCTATCCGTATTGGTGGTGTACCTTTGGATATTCAAGATACTTTTATCTCTCAACTTACAACTTTCTTAGAGAAGTTACCAGCAAACATCAAAGATTACGAAGATTTACTTGATACTAACCGTATCTGGTTAATGCGTATGGAAGATGTTGGAGTTATCTCAACAGAGATGGCACTTTCTTGGGGTTGTACAGGACCAATGCTTCGTGCATCTGGTGTAGCATGGGATATTCGTAAAGAAGAGCCATATGAACTGTATGATGAAGTAGAATTTAATGTACCTTACTCTGATAAGGGTGACAACTTTGCTCGTTATCGTATATATATGGAAGAGATGAGAGAGTCTGCAAATATTCTTCGTCAAACTATTAAAATGTATTATCAGTGTGAAAAAGATGGACAAACAGAGTTAATGGCTCACTCGCCTAAATATATCTCAGCTCCTAAGCTAGATATCATGACTCAAAATTATTCTCTTATGCAACATTTTGTTCTTGTAACACAAGGTATGCGCCCACCAGTAGGTGAAGTTTATGTAGCTACAGAATCACCAAAAGGTGAGCTTGGTTTCTTTATAAACTCTCAGGGTGGACCATACCCATACAGACTAAAACTGCGTGCGCCATCTTTTTGGCATACAGGCGTTTTAACAGATTTATTACCAGGTCACTACATCCCAGATGTTGTTTCGATTATTGGTACTACGAACATCGTTTTCGGTGAGGTTGACAGATGATTAACTTAATAAAAGCAAATAGCTTTGCTTTTCTAAGTGAAGCTATTACTGATAACAAACTTGGAGTGCGAAAGCAGTTTGATAGTAAGGATGTTAAATAATGAAAAGATATGATTTAAGACATTTAAAAAACGAATTTGAACCTAGAATGAAAGAGATTCTTGAATCTCATCCAAAAAAGGAAGTTGCAATCTTTTTATTTGAAATTGGTGATTTTACACCAATTCAGCGTTCTGCTGATTTAGTAAAAGAGTGTGGTTATGAGTTGATGAACTCTTTAAAATTTAACGAAGTCGACTGGACTATCGTAGCTAAGAAATAGGACTTGAATTTTGAGTAAAGTATATTTTTCTACTTGGAGAGGTGAATCAATAAATAATATTGGTAAAACCGAAGAAGAGTGGGAAGAATCAGCATACAATCTACCAGCACAATATGATAGTCATCGTGACTCTAAAGCCTTTATTGGTTGGGATGGTGTAGCACTATTTAGTGAAGATGTAGATGTGATCCGTTTGGCTATGGAATATGCCGCACAATATCAAGAGTATTCTGAAGCATGTGGAAGATGTGCACCTGGTAGATGGGGTGGACGAATTCTATATGATCAATTAGATAAAATAGCTCGTGGTGAAGGTGCTGTAGCTGATATGGACCACTTAAAAGAGATTGGTAAAAGTATGCAAATCACATCTAAATGTGAAATTGGAAAGACTGTACCAAACCCTATATTAGATTTGATGACGCATTTTGAAGATACTTTTATGGAGTGTATAAATGAGCAAAAAAAATCTATCCATTATGATGATGAGATAGGTTATATTGCTAAAATTACTGCCCCATGTACAGATGCATGTCCATCTCATGTAGATATCCCTGGATATATAGAGGGTGTTCGTGATATTAAAATGGAAGATTCACTAAAAGCTACTCGTCAAACAATGCCGTTAGCTCATGTTTGTGGTCGTGTTTGCCCACACCCTTGTGAAGATGCTTGTCGTCGTACAAATCTTGATTCTGCCATATCTATTATGGAGCTTAAGCGTATTGGTGCTGATTATGAAACTGACCATGGACTAGGTTTTTTACATCCAATGAAAAAAGCTAAGCCTAACGGCAAAAAAGTAGCAATAATTGGAGCTGGTCCTGCTGGACTTACAACAGCTTACTATTTAGCTGCAGATGGCGTAGAATGTGATGTTTATGAAGAGTTACCAGTACTTGGAGGTGAAGTAACTGTTGGTGTTCCAGAATATCGTATGCCATGGGCTAAATATCTTCAAGATATTGAATGTGTTCGTGACATGGGTGTTAATTTTATAGTAAATCATAAGGTAACTGCTGATGAGATGCGTCAGTTTGAAACAGATTATGATGCTACTATGATTGCATCTGGGACTCGTATATCTAAAGCTGTTCGTTGTGCAAATGAAAGACCTGAGATTACTGGTTATTGGGGTGCTATTGATTTTTTAGACCGTGTTAATCTTTATGAAAAATTTGGTATCACTTTAACTGAAGAACAAAAAAAAGAGTATGCAATTGATGCAGACTTCGTTGATTTAACTGGAAAGACAGTAGCATGTGTTGGTGGTGGATTTACATCTATGGATGTTGTTCGTTGTGCAATTCGCGCAGGAGCTTCAAGAGTAGTTATGATTTATCGTCGTGATGAAAAAACAATTATTCGTAATACGACCTATGAAGAGTATCATGAAGCTGTTGAAGAGGGTGTAGAATTTATTTTCCATTCAGCTGTTAATGAGATTATTGATGAAGACAATATATTAAAAGCTTTAGTTATTGATAAGTTTGAATTAGTTCCAGATCCAAATGGTGGTCGTGCTCAATTAGTTAAAATTGAGGGTGCTAGTGAGACTATTGAGTTTGATTATTTGATTCCAGCAGTTTCTCAATCTGCTGATTTAGATTTCTTGCCTCAAGAGTGGGAACTTGATATGACATCATGGGCTACTATTAAGACTAATGGTAAAGACTATATGACTTCAAGAAAAGGTATTTTTGCTGCAGGGGATTGTGAATACGGTCCAATGACAATTGTAAACGCAGTTGGTCAAGCAAAACGTGGAGCATCTGTTATTAGCAGATATATCCATACTGGAGAGATTACTTTAACTGATGATGAGATTATGGAAGATCACTTATCTAAATTGAAGGTTTATGATAAGAAAGAAAAAGTAACTGGTTGGATGCCTGGTATTGCTCGTCAAAGCAGTGATGTCGTAGATGTAGATATTAGAAAATATAACAATGTTGAAGTAAATTATGGTTTTACTCAAGATCAAGCTATCAGTGAAGCTGAACGCTGTATGCGTTGTTACTATATCGCTATGGTTCAGGCATAAGGAGGTACTATGAGTAAAATTATTAATTTTAAAATAAATGGTACTGATGTTGAAGCTATAGATGGTGAAAGTATTCTTCAAGTGGCTCGTCGTGAAGGTATGTATATACCTACTATGTGTTACTTAGCTAAAGCTACACCAAATGCATCTTGTCGTATGTGCGTTGTTGAAGTAAAAGATGTAGATGGTTTTGTTCTTTCTTGTAATACTCCACCAGTTGAGGGTGCTGAGATAAATACAGATTCAGATGAGCTTTATAAAGAACGCCAAAATATTATGAAACTTTACAATGTAAATCATCCTTTGCAATGTGGTGTTTGTGATAAATCTGGTGAATGTGATTTACAAAATAAAACCTTAGAATTTAATGTTGGAGAACAAAACTTCTCTGTTCGTGATCAAGCGCGTAAAAAGAAAAAATGGGGTGTTCATACATATGATCCAGCTCTTTGTATACTTTGTGAGAAATGTACAGCTGTTTGTAATCAAGTGGTAGGAAATGAGGCTTTATTTGTCAAACCAGGTGGATATAAATCTCATATAGATATTAAACTATCAAACTGTATACAATGTGGTGAATGTATAAGTGTTTGTCCTGTTGGAGCTATGGCATCTACTGATTTTAAATACACTTCTAATGCTTGGGAACTAACTAAAGTTCCATCTTCTTGTGCACATTGTTCATCAGCTTGTTCATTAAACTATGAATCAAAAGATGGACTAATTAGACGCGTTACAAATGAAGCAGATTTTTCATCGCTATGTGGTGCTGGTAGATTTGGTTACGATTTTGAAAATAAAGTTGCATTTAAAGATGAAGCTGGGTTTGCTAAAGCTGTTGAAAGTTTTAAAAATGCTAAAAATGTAATTTTTAATTCATTAATAACAAATGAAGAGGCTTATCTTTTAAATGAACTAAAGAAAAAGTTAGGCTTTAACCTTGTAAATGAAGAAGCTAAAAAATATCAAGAATTTATGGATGCTTTTTCAACTACAGCAAATACTTCATTGTATAGTGCAGACATAAATGATTTAAAAGCATGTGACTATGCTATTAGTGTTGGTAGTTCACTTCAAAGTGATAATCCAATGGTCAAATTTGCAATGGCTCAAGCAGTTAATTATAAAAAAGCTTTTGTTGCAACTATTCATCCTATTGAAGAGTCTCCAATAGCAAATGTAATATCAATGTATATTAAAAATGAAGTTGGTAGTGAAGAAGCAGCTCTAGCTATGTTGGCTGAAACATTTGTAGAAGATAAATCAAGCCAAAAAGATTTTTTTGATTCATTAGATATTGGTTATTTATCTGGTGAAAGTAATATATCTGAAGAGGAACTTGAAACTCTAAAACTTAAAATAGATAGAAAAAAGAATCCAATATTGGTTATTGGTGAAGATGTAATAAATCATCCAAGAGCAAAAAATATTGCTCTAATTGCTGGATATCTTCAAAAAAATACTAATTTCAAAGTATTGGTTATCCCAACTGTTACAAATACTTTAGGAGTTAGCCTTATTTGTGATTTAGATGATGCTCAAGATGGATTTAGTGTTGGTTACAATGTAAAAGCTGATTTTACTTTAAGTGCTAAGGGTGATGGTGACTTAGATATTCCTGCTCTTAATCAACAAGAGGGAACATTTGTAAACATTGATAAAGGTTTAGTGGTTTTAAATGCTGGTGTTGAGTATCATGGATATGAATTAAATGATATTGCACTTACTTTTGGTGTTGGTTCAAAAAATGTTATAGATAATACATCTAAACTAGGTTTTAAAGATATTGCCTTTGATGACTTAGATAACTATTATGATAACGCAGGAAACTCTTATCGTGGTTATAAAATAGATTCAGTTGAAAATAATCATGATGTAAAAATAGAAGAGGTAGATGAACTTGGAGAATTTAATGGTGCTGTTGTTTATTCAAGAGATCCACTAAGTCAGTTTAGTATATTTACTAAAGATTGCAAACAGATAGCTCAAAGAGTAGAGTTAATTGGTTCTGCACAGTTCGCTATGGCCGCAAAAATCAAATCAGGAGATAATGTTAAATTTATAATAGATGGAGTTGAAGTACTTAGACACTTTAAAGTGGATAAACATATGAAAGGTACGATTGCTTACAATCCGACTTTTGAAATGGATTCTAAATCTTCAGGTTATAGATATAATCAAGTCAAAGTAGAGGTTATAAATGGGTAATATTACAATAAATATTGATGGTAAAGAGATACAAACACAAGAGGGTGAGTTTATACTTGAAGCTGCTCGTGCAAATGATATTTTTATTCCTGCAATTTGTTATTTAACAAGATGTTCTCCGACATTAGCTTGTCGTATATGTCTTGTTGAGGCTGATGGTAAACAAGTATATGCTTGTAACGCTAAGTCTAAGGATGGAATGGAGATTACAACTTCAACTGAAAATATTGAGAAAGAACGCCGTGCAATCATGGAAGTGTATGATGTAAATCATCCTCTTCAGTGTGGTGTTTGTGATCAATCAGGGGAGTGTGAACTTCAAAATTATACTTTAGAGATAGGTGTAGATGCTCAATCGTACACAGTTAAAGATGTAGATAGAAGCTCTCATGATTGGGGTCATTTACATTATGATCCAGGTCTTTGTATAGTTTGTGAACGTTGTGTTACTGCATGTAAAGATATGATTGGTGATAACTCTCTTAAAACTATTCCTCGTGGTGCTGATGCACTTGATGCTGAGTTTAAAGGGACTATGCCTAAAGATGCATATGCAATGTGGAACAAACTTAACAAATCTGTAATTGGACTTACTAATGGTACGGATGTACTTGATTGTACATCTTGTGGAGAGTGTGCTGCTGTTTGTCCAGTTGGTGCACTTGTAGATACTCATTTTATGTATAAGTCAAATGCTTGGGAACTTAATCAAATTCCAGCTACATGTGGACACTGTTCTGCTGGTTGCCAGATTACTTATGATGTTAAACATACAAGTATTGATAATGCTGATGAAAAGATTTATCGTGTTATGAATGAGTGGAACTATGTTTCTCTTTGTGGTGCTGGTCGTTATGGGTTTGATTACCAAAATGCTGATGTTACTAAAGATGAGACTGCATTTGCTAATGCTATTGAAGCTTTCAAAAAAGCAGATACAATTAAATTTACTTCTACTATTACAAATGAGGAAGCTTATATACTTCAATCATTAAAAGAAAAACTAGGTGTTAAGCTTGTAAATAATGAAGCAAAAGCATTTCAAACATTTTTAAATGATTATTCTGAAATATCTGGAACTAAGCTTTATGGACATGATTTAGAAAAAGCACATAATGATAACTTCATTATTTCAATTGGTACTGCATTAAAAAGTGATAATCCAAATGCTAGATATGCACTAAATAACTCAATGACTGTAAATAAAGGTGCTGGTTTATATTTTCATCCTGTAAAAGATCCTATTATTGAAGGTCTAGGTAAGTCAATTATGACAGTGCCTCATGCGCCACTCCAAGAAGAGGTAGCTTTATACCTTGTGCTTGATTTATTTGCAGATAAAGAGAAACTTCCATCTGAAATTACTGAGTACTTAGCATCATTTCACTCTCCTAAAACTATTACAGTTACTGAAACTATTAAAGAAAAAGTAATTGAGATTATTAAAGAGATAAAAATTGATGAAGAGACAGGTCTTGAAGAAGAGATAGAAATAGAAAAATCTAAAATGGTCTCTAAAAAA
>Ga0256837_1002826_pt1 | contig 10373 bp, 13 predicted proteins | sample 4562384metaG_FD_185976 | JGI IMG/M metagenome (GOLD analysis project Ga0256837, IMG submission 185976) | Hydrothermal vent microbial communities from Guaymas Basin, Mexico - 4561-384 | ecosystem: Environmental > Aquatic > Marine > Hydrothermal vents | place: Mexico: Guaymas Basin | collected... | reverse complement strand
CAAAGCATAGCAGAAGCTCTAGCATCACTTAGAAGTATAGAGAGAAAGCTAGAAGTGATGTTAAAAACTCACAAAGAAGAAGTGGAGTAAACGATGGCAAAACTAACATTTAAAGCAGGTTCACAGCCTCATACGATATACAAGATACTTAGCAGCGGCGGTTCATTGACACATGAAGAGGCTGTAAAACACGGCATAAATAGACTTGCACAAAGAATATCTGACATGAAAAGCAAATTTGAAGATGTAGGTGCTGTTAGCCCAATCATGGTACTTCAAGTAACTTCAAACCGTACAAAGATAGCACGTTACTTTTTTAAAGGTGCTGGATGCTCACTCGAATCTAACATAGACGCAAGAATGTACTAGATGCAAGACGAACTATATAACCTTGCTTTTGAGAGAAGCATACTCTCATCTATCATATTTGATCCAGCATCATTTGAAGAGCTGAGTGGTTCTATAAATACTGACGACTATTACCTACCATCTCATCGTGCCATTCATGAAGCTATGCAAACTCTTGAGAGTAGCAACAAACCAATCGACGAGGAGTTCTTAAAAAAAGAGCTTATCAAGAAAAATAGATTTGATGAGCAGGTCCTGTTAGAGATACTCTCTGCAAATCCTATCTCGAACACTCGTGCATATGTTGAGGAAATTGTAGACAAGTCAAGACTTCGTAAACTGCTCAATGTTACAAATGTTATAAAAAAAGGTGTTATTGAAGATAAATTATCAAGCGATGAAGTGATCTCTCAAACAGAAGATGAACTAAACGCCATAGTAGATATGATTGCAGATGACTTCGGTATTATCAATATAAACGATGTAGTAGATAGTGTAACAGAGTTCATACTTAAAGATTGGCTCCCTATACCTCGTGGAACTGTAACAATCATAGCAGCACCAGGTGGAACTGGAAAGTCATGGACCGCACTGCAACTTGCCATAAGACACTTTTTAGACACAGGGAAACAGTGTGCAGTATGGCTGAGTGAAGATCAAGACTATGAGTCTAAGTCTCGCTCTAAGGCTATATGTGAGCACATACTTCGTAAACCTTTCTCTTTATCAGGTGTTAAGCTCATCTCTCGTTCTCCTATTCAACTCATAGTAAACAAAAAGTTTTCTCATGCGAACTTCTATAAGTTCAAAAAGAACTTCAAAGAGTTTGATGTGATCATATTTGACCCACTTCTAGCTTTTTATGGTGCAGATGAGAACGATAACTCTCAAGCTCGTATGTTTATGCAGCCTTTTATGGACTGGGCGAAAGAGACAAAAAAGTGCATCATATTTTTACACCACTCTAAAAAGGGTGGTGATGGAAGTATAAAGTCAAATGCTCGTGGAGCTGGTGCGTTTGTAGATGCAGCAAGAACTGTCTATGAGATAAATAAGATAGATGAAGAAAGCGAATCATCAGAGAGAGAGTTCGTACTCACTAAAGATAACTACGGAGCCATTAAGATGCTGAAGAGCTTCAAGGTAAGAAGAAGCATAACTCCAAAGCCTCCAGTAGTTGTTGAGTATACGGATAGCCCTGACACTTATGGTGGAAAGATTGAGGTGACTGTGATATGAGAATGAATTATAAATCTTATCCATCTGACTATGTACAAGAGCTAAACCAACAGAGAGGTCTTAGAGGTCGTAAGAAGTCGAGAGCCTTTATGGAGTACTGGCATGATATGGAACATGGTATGCACAACAGTGAAAGCTTTTATGCTAAGTCGTGGGATATCTCTCGTAGCACAGCACATGAATGGATAAAAGAGTATACGATTGAGATAGAGCTTTTCTTGTCTCATTGGATGATTAAAAATAAACAACACTATAGCTCTGTTAAAAATGCTACCGAGCAAAACGAGCAAAGCCAACCGAGCAAAACGAGCAACGATACAACCCAATATATAGGGAATGTATCAACAGTTACCGAGCAAAACGAGCAAAGCCAACCGAGGGAAGTATTTAATATAAATACTAATAATAAGGCGACCAAAGAATTTTGGCATGAAAGTAAAGAGTTTAATGATCTCTATTTTGTTTATAGTGTAAATACTAAATACAAAGGTAAGAAAGAAGATGCTTATGAAGTCTTTAAACATATAGACATAGATGTGAACTTACTCAAGTTAGCAGCAATGAAGTACTTGCATGATCCAGATACTGAGAACAGAAGATATAACTTAACAAACTTCTTAAAGAATGAAATATATATATCGTACCTACCAAAGAGAATGGCTTTAACACTTGATGGAGTCAGAAGAGTTGGGAATTATTATGACGATAAGAAGTTGTTTGTATCAGATGCCGAAGACTTTAACGGCCAGCTCTCTGCTAAGAGATTAGTAGAACTGTATCAATCTGGTGCATTGGAGTATTTGAATGCCTAAAAAACTCTGTAACCAAATAGGCTGCTCAAACATCATAGACTATGAAGAAAGATGGTGTGCTACACATCAACGAGATAACTCAAGAGCAGAACAAGCCAAAGACTACAATAAGAACAGAAGAAATAAGAAAAATTTTAAATTCTACAACTCATCTGAGTGGAAAAAACTACGAGCACTACAACTAAATGATGAACCATTGTGTGAGATATGTCAATCAATCGGCGAAGTAGTTGATCATATCAAAGAAATATCTGATGGTGGATGTGCAACTTGTCTTGATAACCTACAAACTCTCTGCAAAATTTGTCACAATATTAAAACTGCAAGAGTTGCACGAGACAAAAAGAAAATGGAGGGGGTGTCAAATGTCTAGAGATGAAGAGTCGAGTTTATCGACACCCCTGACAACTTTTCACAAACCTCATGATGAGGGGGTGGGGTATGAAGAGAAATTGGAAAGTGCAAAGCTTGATTATGAAACTTTAGGTACTTCTGCTCGTAAGCTATCTGTTCAATATCATATTCCAAGAAATAAATTAAACGAAATTATAAAATTAGAAAACTGGACTAAATACGGAAGCTCACAAAGTAGTGCCAAAAGTAAGATGGCTCAAACGGCTCCACATGCTGATATATTTGGAACCATTGCAAAGAGAAAAATGCAAGAGGTTAGAGAAGAACTTGGCGAACACTATTCGCAAGTTGATGAGCCTCTAATAATTGTATTTGCAAAGACATTCGAGAGATATATAGATCTTGAACGTAGACTTATGTATGAGGGAGAAGTTCTAGAGAGTGAAAAGACTGGAGGAAAGTACCTTAACCCAACTTTTACAGCACTTCAAGCAGTTCAGAAGAGTTTGCTCACTTATGCAAATCAGCTCGGTTTATCCATGACAAGCAGAAAACTTCTAGGCATAAAACTTGGCGATCGTAGTAAAAAATCAGAGAAGTCATTATTTGATATAGCTTCGGATATAAACTCTATGAGTGTTGAGATATAAAAAAATGAAAGAAAATCCTACCGTATACCCCTATTATGAGAAGACATTTGAACGTCATCGTAAAGATTTGCTTCGTTTAAAAAATGGTGAGCTTAAAGATATGCGATTTAATGAAGCTCTTGGGAAGACATACATAGCGATAATCGAACAGCTCAAGCACTACAAAGGTCCTTTAGCAAATACTTACATAAAACTAGATGCTTGGCAAAAGAAAGTGGTTATGATACTCTTTGGGTGGGAACAAAAGCACTCAAGCGGTGTGTGGGTGAGAAGATTTTCAAAGGCCTTGATTTATATTCCAAAGAAAAATGGTAAAACTCTTATGGCTTCAACTTTCAGTATCGCTGATGTCTTAGTTCGTGGTGAATTTGGTGGTGAAGTTGTATTTGTTGGTGCTAAGCGTGACCAGGCCAAACTTGCTTGGACTGGTGTAGATAAAATGAGGATGCTTCACCCTGAACTAAGAGACAACTCAACTAAATCTTATGGAACTATAAACTTCACAAAAAATGAAACAACTTTTAAAGCCATTGGTCGAGATAGCGAGTCTGAAGATGGAATGAGCTGCTCTTTTGGTTGTGTGGATGAGCTTCATGCGCATGCAGACTCTTCACTTGTAGATGCGGTTCAGACTTCGCAGATGGCAAGACTTCAACCGCTGTTACTCATTATCACTACTGCTGGATTCTCTTTAAGTTCACCACTCATACCTGAGTACAAGTATGCAAAACAGATACTTGAAGGCTCAATGACAAATGAAAACTATTTTGCATTTATAGCAGAAGCTGATAAAGATGATGATCCATTTGTTGAGAGTACCTGGAAGAAAGCAAATCCAAATTATGGTATTTCAGTTGATCGTGATGGACTCGCAAAAATAGCTAAAGAAGCACAGGATAACCCTGAAAAGCTCAACACTTTTCTAGTAAAGCACTTAAACAGACATGTTTCATCTGCTGAGACTTATATACCATACGATAAATGGGAAGATTGTGTAGATAAAGAAGTTGATTTATCCTATACACTCACGAAAATTATAGGATTTGACCTTAGTCTTAGCGATGACTTTACAGCTCGTGCCTCTTTGTATGTTCTTCCAGGAAACCGTTACCATGTAAAACTAAAGTGCTATATACCAGAAGCAAATATTCAAAAGAGATCTCGTGAGCTTCATGCACCACTTTTTACATGGGTTCAAGAGGGGTATATAATAGCGACACCAGGTACAACAATAGATCAAGACTATTTAGAAGTAGATACTCTTAAAGAGTTAGAGCAGGGTGATGTCAGCTACATAGCATATGACCCTCACCGTGCTTCTCATCTCATTAAACAAATAGAACTAAAGAGTGGATTTGACAACTGCATAATGGTGTCTCAAGGTGCTATAAAACTCTCTGAACCGACATCTATGCTGCTAAGGCTTGTAAAAAATAGACACATCACACACGATGACAACCCAGTTCTGAACTGGATGATATCAAACATGAGCATATTAACCAATGCTCACGGTTCTATAATGCCAAACAAAAGCGATCCAAATAGTAAGATAGATGGTGTTGCAGCACTCATCAACACTCTCGCATTGGTTGTGCACGTCAAAGAGGAAGTAGAAGAAGAATCAGTATATGAAACAAGGGGGATGAGAAGTCTATGAGTGTATTTGTAACGACAAAAGAGTGTGTGGAGAGGATAAAGGACATCATAAGTGTAGATATTGAAGGGTGTGTATATGATCATCATGTTGCTGATGCATTAGGAATGAGCTACGATGCTTTGAGAACAGCAAAGGCTGTTGATAGTATGCCAGTGAGAGAGATAGCTGAGTTTTGTTATTGTAAAGGGTTGGTTGTTAATGATTTGGTGTTTGATAGAAATTGACAAGTTAATAAATATAGAGTATAATTACTACATCTAAATAGAAAAGTTTCTATCACAAAGTGCATTAGGTGTGTTTTATGACGGAAACGTCTTCTTCAGTGAAGCAAGGTTACGATACGGAGCGTTTAGTAAGCCCTGGATGGTTGAATACCGTTATCGTCTTGCTTCCAATTATACTTTTCTATAATATGAAACTACAATCTCTCCAAGTTTATTTTCACCTGTAACTAACAATCTTTTCTTACCATCTTTAGTATGACTATAAACTGTATTATCATCATTTGAAACACCTTCATTATTCAATGTTATTCCTCTTTCAAACACTTCAGCTATATTAACTACATCTAATGCACTTAAATCATTTGCATTGTAATGCTTAATAACTATTTTGTGAAACCCAAAACCAATATTTCCTTGCTTGAGAACAAGATTTTTCCCTTTTACTGAAAAAATTGCTTTATCTGTTACACCATTAATAAAATCAATCATTATTTTTTGATTTTTTTTCCATCTTTTTTTCTTTCTATTGCTTTGAATAGATTGAATTTCTCTTTTTAACTTAGCTAACCGTTCAGAATATAAACTCAGATTTTACCCCTATAAATAGTCATATCACTTGAAAGTGAAATGAGATTTTTATCAATTATTGTAAATAATTATAGCTAAAAACATCTCCACCGTATACCCAAACGTGTTAAATTCTCACAAAATCGACCTCTTTTTAAATTCCGTGTTATATTTCGACTATGGAAAATTTAAAGAGCTTGTTTATTATATTTTTACTACTAATCTTTATATCTTTAGTGCTTGGTACCGGTGTGTCTTTGATGTCACTACACTATGGGTTTATTATTACTGGGATCTCTCTTGTACTCTCTTCTTTAGCTATTTTATATATTTTCATTTATGAGTTTGTTATTGCTCATAGAACTGGTGGGAAATTATGAGTTTTCTAGAACAGTTCTCCGCTCGAGCTCCTCTTAGCATTGCTACTGGTGGTTTTTCATCAGGTTCTATCTTTGGTGGCAACTCTTCGACTATAACTCCTCAAAATGCTATGAGACTCACAACTGTTTTTGCGTGTAACAGAGTCATAGCTGAAACACTTAGCTCTATTTCTCTTGACGTATTTCGTAACATTGCAGAGGGAAAAGAAAAAGCAAAAGATTTTTCACTCTATAGACTTCTTAAACTACAACCAAACCCTAATATTACATCTGTAATGTGGAGAGAGATGATAGTTCAAGACTTAAACCTTAGAGGAAATCATTATTCTCAAATAGTCCGTAATGGATTTATGCAAATCATAGGAATTTACCCTCTTGTTGCTGATAATATGGAAGTAAAAATTACTCAAGCTGGAAAAAGATTCATCTACGATACTGGATCAAAAAAAGTAACACTCTCCTCTTTAGAAATTTTACATATACCAGGACTTCCATCAGATGATGGCATTACAGGTCTATCACCGATTGAGTACAACAAAAGAGCTCTTCAACTTGGTTCAACTGCTCAGGAATTTGGAATAAACTTTTTTGAAAATGGTGCAAATGGCTCAGGTGTTTTTGAAAAAGATGGAAAACTCACAGATGAAGCATATGAAAGATTGAAAAAAGATTTACATAAAAACTATGCAGGGATGAAAAACAGCTCAAAACCTATGCTATTGGAAGATGGATTGAAGTACTCAAAAATGAGTATAACGAACAACGAAGCACAGTTCTTGGAAACTAGAAAGTATCAAAAAGAAGATATCGCTTCTATCTTCCGAGTTCCAATGCACATGATCAACTCTTTAGAAAATGCAACTTTCTCAAATATAGAACACCAATCACTTGAATTTGTTCAGTTTACTATGCTCCCTTGGATTAAAAGAATAGAACAAGCCTTGAGCATATCACTTCTTAGTATGAAAGAACAAGACGAGTACTCTATAAAATTTAATGTCGACACTCTTCTTCGTGGTGACTATAAAACTCGTACAGAGGGATATAAAGCAATGCACATGATAGGTGCACTCACTATAAATGACATCTTAAAACTTGAAAATATGAACACAATTGGAGCAGATGGCGATGAGAGATATATGCAACTAAATATGACAACGATTCAAAAAATAAAAGAAGGAGTTACAAATGCCAGTACTAAAAATTGATGGTGAAATTGGTTGGGATACAACTGCTAAAGAGTTCAAAAATGAGCTTAAAGAAACTTCAGGAGATATAACTCTTGAGATATCTTCTCCTGGTGGCCATGTATTTCAAGGTGTTGAGATATTTAATGCACTCAAAGCATATAACAAAGGAAAAATAACAGCGGTTATCTCTTCTTTAGCTGCATCTATGGCCTCATATATTGCTTTGGCTGCGGATGAAGTTCAAGCCTATGATAACTCAACTTACATGATTCATAATGCTTCAGCTATTGCATGGGGTGATCACAGAGCACTTCGTAAAAAAGCAGATATCGTCAATGGTCTCAGTGTAGTTCTTGCCAAAGCTTATGTATCAAAAACAGGCAAGAGTGAGTCTGAGATAGAGAAAATGATGAATGATGAGACATATCTTTACGGACAAGAGATAAAAGATGCTGGATTTGTTGATGTGATTTTATCTACTGAAGAAGAAAAAAACTCTATGAGTGCAAAAGCTTTAGCTTCAGAGAGCATAAATGCTTGTATTAAAGATGCAAACACTCGATACTCAGATGATGACTATACAGCTGCTGCTGCAATGCTAGAAAACTTGGAAGAACCGACGCCATCAAAAGAAGGTAATACAGAATTTGAAGGTGAGGATAACTCCTCTAGAGTCAACGCTTTAAAAGCAAGATTAAATTTAAGAGAAAAGGAAATTAACCATGACTAAACATGAAAAAAGAGCAAAAATGCTCAAACAAATGAGAGCATTTTCAGATGCACACCCAACGATGAACGATGATCAAGTAGCTGAATATACAGCACTTGAAAAAGATTACGATTCTATTGATGCTTCTATCAAAAGAGAAGAAAATTTAGATGCACATGAAAAAACTTTAAGTGCTCCTACAACTGAACCAATGATGAGCATTCCTGCTTCATCTGCATTAAGTGCTACAGATACAGATGAGTATAAAGCAGCATTTGATTCTTATCTTGCTGGTGGAGACTTCAATGACTTTAAAGCAGCTATGACAGTTGGTGTTGATGCTGATGGTGGTTTTTTAGTACCTGAATCATATCAAAAGCAAGTGATCATGAAGCTAAACACTCTTGGTCGCACTCGCTCTATATCAAATGTATTAACAACTCAATCAACGGTAAACATTCCAGTTGAGGGTGATGCACCTACATTTACATGGATTGACGAAGGTGCTGCATATGGTGAAACAAAATCAACATTAGGTCAAGAGCAGATTAAGGCTTGGAAACTTGGCGGTATCATCAAAGTATCAGAAGAGCTTCTTCAAGACAATATGATTGACTTTGATGTATATATGGCTGGTCAAATTGCAAAAGGTATTGACAAAGCAGAGTCTCCTGCATTTGCAGTTGGAGATGGTGTGAGCAAACCAAAAGGTTTTGCATTTGCTGCAAGTGTTGGTACGAGTTCTACTACGGCTGCTGTTGATGCAGTTACTTCTGATGAGTTGATAGACATCTATTATGATCTCAAAGAGGAGTATAGAAAAACTTCCACATGGAGAATGACAGATAAAACAGAAAAAGCTATTCGCAAGCTCAAAGATGGAAATGGAAACTATCTTTATGCTCCAGGATTAACAGCTGGTGAAAACTCAACTCTTCTTAGTCGTCCTATTGTCATCGACAACTCAATGGCAGAGCTTGGAACTGGAAATAAGTTTATCGTACTTGGCGATTTCAAAAACTATCAAATCGCAGATCGTGGTCAGATGAGTATTCAAAGACTCAATGAACTCTATGCTGTAAATGGAATGGTTGGATTTAAAGTTTATAAACGTGTTGATGCAAAACCAACACTCGCAGAAGCTTTCAATGCAGGACAAAATGCATAAGGATAAATGATGAAAGTTATTCTACTACAGCACCTCTCTGGTGCTAAAGCTTATGAGCCTGGAGATTCCATAGAAGTTAGTGAAGCAGTTGCTTCTAACATGATTAAAAAAGGAATCGCAAAGCTTAAAAGTAAAAAAGAGACAGAAAATCTATTTAAAAAGATAGAAGAAAATGAAGCTTCAAAAGCTGCTATTGAAGCAGAAGCAAAAGCTATCTTAGAAAAAGAACAACTTGAAGCAGAGCTTAACGGTCTTTACAATGATGTAGTTTTGAAAGAAGCTGCACTCAATGGAGTAGTACTTAATGGTGAACAAATTCTTGAAATGGTGGAAGAACTTAAAAAAAGAATCTTACCCATAACAACTGGAGATGATGGTGTCTCAGGTGATGGAGCATAACTAGATGAAACTCATTCAAACTGTAGCACCTACTACTAACTCAGTGACATTAGAAGAGATGAAGAACTTTTTAAGAGTACTTCATTCAGATGATGATGAGATGATTACATCTATGATACTGATGGCAGAGCAAAGTGCAGAGCTCATTATGAATAGACAGATCATGCCATGTACATATGAGTTGTACTTTGATGCTATGGCGAGCGAGATGATTTTACCGCGCCCTCCATTTATAAGCTTAGAGAGCTTTCAGACTTTAGATGAAACTATATGGAGTGATGTCACCGAGTATGAACTCGATGACAAATCCACACCTGCAAGTTTACATCCAACTTCTTGGGGAACAATTTCGCCGGCGAAAAACGGTGTAAGAGTTGTCTACAGAGCAGGATGGTCTGATGCAACAAAAGTTCCAGAACCTATCAAAGCATGGGTAAAGATTCAAGTATCGACTTACTATGAAAATCGTGAGTCATTTGTTGTTGGTATTAGTGTTTCAGAACTTCCTGCATCGCATGTTGACAGTCTTATAGAAAGATATAGGATTTGTAACACATGAGAGCAGGAAACCTAAAACACAAAGTGAGCATTCAAGCTTTTTCACAAACTGAGAATGATTTTGGAGAAGTTGAGAAGTCTTGGAATGAGTTTGTTCCTGCTTATGCTTCTATCACTC
>Ga0256837_1002825_pt1 | contig 10376 bp, 11 predicted proteins | sample 4562384metaG_FD_185976 | JGI IMG/M metagenome (GOLD analysis project Ga0256837, IMG submission 185976) | Hydrothermal vent microbial communities from Guaymas Basin, Mexico - 4561-384 | ecosystem: Environmental > Aquatic > Marine > Hydrothermal vents | place: Mexico: Guaymas Basin | collected... | reverse complement strand
CACGAGAATAACCAAATGCTAGAACTACTTTATCACCTACTTCAACACTCCATTTTCCATTTGGAAGAGCATTATTTTTAAGGTCATCAAAACTACTCATACTAAGAGTCGCTATATTTTTACTATCATCATATGAAGTTACTGTTACATTTTTCAGGATAATTTCATGGGATTTATCAATCTGATGTACTATAAAACCACTCATACCTACATCAATATGTTCTATAGACATAGTAGCTTGATTATTAAACTTATCTACAGTTTTTACAGATGATGTAACAACTGAAGCAAATATTTGTGAAATTAATAATAAAAATAAAATTATCTGTTTCATATTTCTCTCTTTTGATTAAATTTTAGCTGTTATTATAACAAACAAATCTCAGACTAAGCAAAATTTAGTTAGAGTTTGCCAATTATTTATTTTTGGAACTATTAATGATACAAATTCTTCTACTTTTGCTAATTCCATTTACAATTTTTGCTTCTAAAGTTGATACTTATCGTGTAGAAAAAGGGCAAACTTACCTAACATTTTTAGAAAAACAAAAACTTCCTCTAAAAAAATTGTACTATGATTTAGACAATGATGATAAAATACTTACTCAAGAGATTAAAGCTGGTGTCCACTACCAAATACTTCATGGTAAAAATAATCGTATAGAACAAATTTTACTACCATTAAATGAAGAGTTACAAATTCATATTTATCAAAAAAACAACAAATATGAATTTGAAATAATCCCTATAATATATACTAAAAAAACAGAAATTTTAAGTACAAGTATTACAAGATCACCACATTATGATATATATAAAGCAACTGGCTCAACAAAACTAGCTTCTGCTTTTGTATCTGCATTTAATCGTTCTCTTAACTTTAAAAGAGACCTAAGAGTTGGAGATAAACTTGTTGTAATTTATGAACAAAAATATCGCCATGGTAAAAAGTTTTCAATGCCTGTTCTAAAAACAGCTATGATAGAGATGAAAAAGAAAAAACACTATATCTATCTAAATAATGATAATAGATATTATGATGAAAAAGGTTGCAAAGTAGAAAGATTTTTACTTGCTCGTCCTGTAAGAGGAGCAAGAATATCATCATATTTTTCAAAAAGAAGATTTCATCCAATCCTAAAGAGATGGAAAGCACATCTTGGAATTGACTATGCAGCAAGAAGAGGAACTCCTGTTAGAGCAGCTGCAAGTGGAAGAATATCTTGGGCTGCAAGAATGGGTTCTTATGGTAATCTAATAAAAATCAAACATGAAGATAATTATGAAACAAGATATGCTCATCTAAAATCATTTAGAAAAGGTATAAAAAGAGGAAAACGAGTTAAAAAAGGTGATGTTATAGGCTATGTTGGAACAACTGGTCGCTCAACTGGTCCACACCTACATTTTGAACTTAGAAAAAAAGGTCGTGCTATAAATCCATTGAAAATGGTACAAGTTACAACAAAAAAACTAAAAGGTAAAAAAAGAAAATCATTTTTGAAATTAAAAAAAGATTATGATAATAAAATAGAATTGGCTTTAAAAGAGCATCATAAATTTACAAAAAATTCTAAACTAGAGGATGTTTGTTACTATAAAAATAACTAAGCAAACTCTATTGGATCCATATCTATCTCAGCAAGTTTAACTTTTGAAAACTTAATTGCTCTGATGATAGATGTACTTTTATCAGAACGAAGAAGTATTTCAAATCTATATTTATTGGCTATCTTTTTTATACCACATTCCCCAAAACCAACTATCTCAATATCACTAAAAAAAGATAACTTTTCTCTCATATCTTGCATCGCTTCTTTTGCTTTTATAGCATTTTTATGTGAAAATAATATTCTACACAATCTTTTAAATGGTGGATATAAATCTTTTCTATACTCTTTTTCATCTTCTAAAAAATCTTCATAATTATCTATATATTTTGTAAAAAAATCTTCATTAAAACTTTGAACTAAAACTTGAGCATTTTTCTTTCTACCACTTCTACCTGAAACTTGTATAAGTGAAGACAAAGCTTTTTCTTTTGCTCGATAATCACACATTACAAGCATATTATCCAACCCTAAAACAACTGCCAATGTTACACCATGATAATCATGCCCTTTGCTTAACATCTGAGTACCAACTAAGATATCTGTTTCATTATTATTAAATCTTTTAAGTGCTTTTTTTAGTTTTGCAGATGTTGTTATAATATCTCTATCAAACTGTTCAATCTTAGCATCTGGTAATTTCTCTTTTATATCTTGGACTGCTTGTGCTGTTCCTAAACGGGTTGTACTTAAACTGGCACTTCCACACTCTGGACAAACTTGAGGTATAGGCTGAGTATAGTTACAATAATGACACTTCATACTACGAGAGTTTTGATGCATACTCATACCTATACTACAAAATATACATTTAAAATCATGCCCACAATCAGAACAAATTAGATGCTTAAAATTTGCACGAGTTGGTATAAAAACTATTGATTGTTCTTTTTTATTAAATACCTCTTTTAGATTGTTTATAATTAGTGGGCTTAATGATTCTACTGATGGTTCATATCTAAAACTTTTAGTTGAACTAAAAAAACCACCTTTTAGTCGAATATGGGGAAACTTAACATAGGATGTCAAAGATGGTGTAGCAGAACCAAGTAAGATAGGAATATCATATAATTTTCCCATATATATAGCTATATCTCTTGCATTATATCTAGGTCTTGAAGATGACTTATAACTATCATCATGTTCCTCATCAACTACAATTAAACCTATATCATCCAATGGTAAAAATAAAACTGAACGAGGACCAGCTATAATACTAGCACTTCCATCATAGATAGCAGTTAGTGCTTTTTTCTTCTGTTTTGGAGTTAGTTTTGAATGCCACATCACAACTTTATCTCCAAAATGATTTTTAAGTCGTATCTCCATTTGTGGGGTTAGAGAAATCTCTGGCATTAAAAATATACTTCGTTTAGATTCTAATATCATCTTTTGAAATAATTTCATATAAATTTCAGTCTTACCACTTCCAGTATCTCCAAAAAGCAAAGAGACTTTATGTTGTTGCAAAAAAGAAAATGCTTCTTCTTGTTCATCTGAAAGAGTTATTTTTAGAGTTGAATTTATATCTACTTTTTTTGTTTTATACTCATCACTAAAAGGCATCATTATAGAGATAGCATCACCAAATGAACAAATATAATAAGTTGAGATAAACTTAGCTAACTTAATCTGTTTTGAGGAATAATAATAATTTGAGATTTCTAGTATCTCACTTGTTTCAAATTCTGGCTTTGTAGTTTTGGAAAAAATTATACCATCTGTAATTCTATTTTTAACATTTATAGATACTTTTGTACCTATCTCTAAATCTTTAAAAAAATGATAAGTAAAAGGCTCAAGAGGTGAACCAATAAGTGCAATTTTGTAGTAGTTCAAATTACTCAGTCAATTCTGAACATTTCGAACCTGAAGTACATTTAAAAGTACCATCATCAGGATTATATGTAAAAATATTATCTGAATCTTCTATCTTCAACTTATAAGTATTTCCACTTTTTCCATACCAATGACCATTTACTTCTTTTGGTTCTATCCCATACATAAGTAAAATATGAGTAGAATCATTACCATCAAAATACTTACCACTAGCACCGCTAAGAGAACTAATCCAAGAAGAATCACCCCTTATAAGCCTACTTTGTCTTTCACTAATGATAGCACTTCTTATAGCTGATATATCTGCCCTAGCCTTAGTTATCTGAGCATCAATACGAGTAGCTGAAAGTCTAGGTATGGCAACAGCAGCTAAAATACCAAGTACAACTATAACAAAAACCAATTCTATCATAGTAAAAGCATTTTTAAAAATTTTCATCTACTGTCTCTTTTTTATTTAAATATTTTTATGGAATTGTTTTATAAATAAGTCCTAGTATTAAAAATGTAGATGTTATAGTAAGTCCTAAAGACCAAAACATAAACCTATCCATTCTTTTACCTAAATCTTGATAATCACCTTTTAAGCTATGAATATCTTTTTTTAAAACAACTTCAACTTTTTGTATCTCTTCTTTTAAATTGGTTTCTACTCTATCTATCTTATCATTTAAATTACTCTCTACTCTATCTATCTTGTCATTTAAATTACTCTCTACTCTATCTATCTTGTCATTTAAATTACTCTCTACTCTATCTATCTTATTATTTAAATTACTCTCTACTCTATCTATCTTATCATTTAAATTACTTTCTACTTTATCTATCTTATTATTTAAACTAACTTCAACTTGTTTTATTTCTTTTTTTAAATTACTCTCTACTCTATCTATTTTATTATTTAAACTAAATCCAGATTTTTGTATCTCCTCTTTTAAATTAGTTTCTACTTTTTCAATATCATCTTTTACTTCTTCTCTTGTTGCCATATGTTGGGCATTATGAAGCATTAATTTTATAAGGTCTGCTTGAGTTAGTTTATCATCTACTATTTCTTTATCATAATCATTCATTATACAAACCCCTTTTTATAGTATATTGTATATTCTAACATAGATGTGATTAAATTTTAGTAAATGAACTTGCTAAGAAGATATTAGAAGACATCCCCAAGTAAAACTTGGGAATAAGTAAATTAATAAGTAACTGATGTACCTTTCATTGTATGATTAGTATCAAGTGCTGTTATACCTGTACCAGATACAACTATATTATCACCAGATATAGTAACACTAATACTAGCTCCAGTCGTACCAGTTTCTGAATTTGCTTTAACACAAGAAGCTATATTTGCAAGTGTCGGTTCAGTACCTGTTGCTTGATATGAAGCTATAGCATCATTTACACAAGTTTTAGTATCTGCAACACCAACAGAAGCTTTAGCATCATCACGAGTTGCTGCTAATTTTGGAACAGCAACTGCTGCCAAAATACCTAAAATAACGATAACAAAAATCAATTCGATCATAGTAAAACCTGCTCTTTTCATAACAGACTCCTCAATTAAAATATTTAGATTACACTAGTAATCTTAAAGACCATTATGAGCCTATTTTCTTTAAATAATGCTTAAATAAAGCATATTTTAGTGAAAAATAACAAAAAGCTACTATTTCATAAATAAGCCAAAATTAAATAGTTTTAAAGGGGTGTATTATTGATGATTTGATAAAATATCGAATTAGATAATTTATTTTTCATTATGGAACTCTAATTGCTTAAAAAATTATATATTTAAAAAGGGGATATTATGAGTATAGAAATTTCAAGAAGTGAAGTATTACTAAAACAAGCTCTTGACTATAGAGCAAATCGTCAAGATATGATTGCTTCTAATATAGCTAATGCTGATACCCCTTTTTATAGACCTAGAGATATAAGATTTGAGGATGCTTTATCAGCTAAAAAAGCAGAGATAATGCATGAAGATTCACATAAACTAAAAATGGCTCAAACAGATCCAAAACATCTAAAACCAAAAAATGCTTCTAGTTCTATGATGGCTACTACTTTTTTTAGAGATGGTCATATGGCTAGAAATGATGGAAATAGTGTAGATTTAGATGTTGAAACAACAGAGATGGCAAAAAACTCAACAATGTTTAATGCTTTAATACAAGCACATAGAACTGATGAAAGAATTTTCAAAAGTGTTATAGATGCATCTGCAAAAACAAACTAGAAAGGTAAATCATGAGTAATTTTTTAAATAGTTTTGATATAAGTGGTTATGGTTTATCTTCACAAAGAGTTCGTGTAAATGTAATCTCAAGTAATATCGCAAATGCACAGACTACTCGTACTGATGAGGGTGGTCCATATAGAAGAAAACAAGTTGTTTTTAAAGCAGTTGATTTTAATGAACAATTTAATAATGCTCTTCAAGGTATGACAAAAAGTGCAAGCTATGAAGACCCTTTAGATGAAGGTGATTTTGGTAAAAAAGTAAATCCGAGTGTTATGAGCGTAGTTGTTGATAAAATAGTTAGAGATGATTCAAAACCAAAAATGAAATTTGAACCAAATCATCCAGATGCAGATGCAAATGGATATGTTGCATATCCAAATATTAATCCTGTAGTAGAAATGGCCGATTTGGTAGAAGCAACAAGATCTTATCAAGCAAATGTAGCAGCTTTTGAGAGTGCAAAAACAATGGCAAATAATGCAATTTCATTATTGCAATAGGCAAAAAGGGTAAAGGGTAGATTATGAGTGGATTTGGTACAATTGATTCTCTTGGGGGAGCATCAACAGCTGATCTTTTAAAACAAAAAAGTAATTTAAGTGGTGCAAGTAGTGGAAATTCTTTTTCCAACCATTTAAAATCTGCATTAAATGAAGTAAATGAACTTCAAGAAGTTAAAGAAGAAGCTATCTCAGATATGGCAACTGGTCAAGTAAAAGACCTACATCAAGCAGCACTTGCTATTGGAAAAGCTGAAACAAGTATGAAACTTATGCTTGAAATAAGAAACAAAGCACTAAATGCTTATAAAGAGCTTGGCAGAACACAAATATAATAAAGTGCAAACAACTATCAATAAAACTTACAAAATTCTATCTCTTTATATAGTTATATTTCTTGGATTTTTACTATTTTTAGGTGTAATGTTCTCTAGTGCAGTAAAAGAGAGACACTTACCATCTCTTTATGCTACTAATAGTACAACAGCTAAAAGAGGTTCAATCATCAGCGCTGATGGATTTCATATAGCTACTACAAAAAAACTATATAAAGCTATGGTTGATACACGATATATAGACCCTCAAAAAAAAGACTTATTTGTAGAATTATTTAGCATCTATTCTGGTATAGAAAAAAGAAAAATACTCAAAAAAATCAACAAAAGAATGGGGAATGTAGTTCTTTCATACTCCATAAGTGAAAAACGGGCTCAATATCTAAAGCGTTTAGCATATGAACTTAGAAGATTTAAAGTTTTTGTAGAAAGAGTCAATCCTAAAAATGGTAGAAGAAGTTTACATGGACTTAGTATATTAGAAAGTGGAGAAACAAGAGTTTATCCTTATAAAGACCTTTTAACTCCAATTATCGGTTATCCAAAAAAATTAGAAGAGGATGGATATACAAAAGTTAAAGGGGTAAAAGGTCTTGAGAAAAAATTTGATGCAGAGTTATCTTCAAAAGTAAATGGATTTAGCAGAGGAAAAAGAGATGTCAATAGTTATATAATTCTAAATAAAGAAAGTTTTACAAAAACTGCTAAAGATGGTCTAAATATTAAACTAACTATACCTTTATCTCTTCAAATTAAGATTGAAAAAATGTTAAGCCAAATGAAAATAGAAATAGGTGCAAAGCAAATTATGTGTGCCATTATGGATATAAAAACTACAAATATCTTGGCATTGGCTAGTTCAAATAGATACCTACCTAAAAGTATAAAAAGAAAAGATTATCCATCTTTAAATTCGGCTATGATTGAATATAGTTTTGAGCCAGGAAGTGTTATGAAACCTATATCATTTGCCCTACTTTTAGATAAAAATCGTATAAATCCTTATGAATTGGTAAATGGGTACAATGGTCGTTTTAAACTTGGAAAAAAAATAATTAGAGATGAACATAAATTTGACTGGCTTTCAGCTGAAGATGTAATTATCCATTCTTCAAATATAGGGATAGTACAACTAACAAAAAAACTATCATCAGTAGAATTTTACGAGGGACTAAAAGATTTTGGATTTTCAAGAAAATCAACTTATGATTTAATATATGAAAAAATTGGTTCAATTCCAGATATAAAACTTATAGATAATGAGGTTTATAAAGGTACACTATCTTATGGTTATGGTATGCATGCAAATCTTATGCAACTTCTTCGTGCATACTCTGTATTTAATAATAATGGTAAAATAATCTACCCAAGAATAGTAGATAGTTTTATAGATACAAATAATAAAGAGATAAAAATTCCAAAAAGACAACAAATTGAAGTTATTAAACCATCAACTGCACAAAAGATGAAAGATATATTGGTAAAAACAGTAACAAAAGGTACTGGTAAAAAAACTATTATAAAAGGGCTTACTATCGGTGGGAAAACTGGAACAGCCCATATAGTTGAAGATAGTAAATATGTAAACAAATACAATACTGCTTTTATGGGTTTTGCAGATGATAAAACCCATAAATACACAATAGGTGTAATAGTTATACAACCAACTTCAAGTCAATTTGCTTCTAAAACTGCCGTACCTGTATTTAAAAAAGCTGTTGAAATATTGATTGAAGATGGCTACTTAAAGCCAAATATTATCAAGTAATCTTGTAGTACCTACTTTAACTTCTACTAAAATAATAGTATTACCAATTTCCACACTATCTATAAGTTCAAATTCTCTATTTAAAATCTCAACATAATATATATCTAATGAACTAAGAATTTCTCTCATTTTAATTTTAATCTTATCTACATCTAAAATATTTTTACTTATCATATCACTAGCTTCTTTTAAAGAGCTTGATATTTTTAGAGCTTCTTTTCGTTGAGCATTATCAAGATAGATATTTCTACTACTAAGAGCTAATCCATCTTTTTCTCTAACTGTATCTACTGGAACTATATCAACATTCATAAAAAGTTGTTTTACCATTAATTTAATTAGATTTAATTGTTGTGCATCTTTTTTCCCAAAGTAAGCTTTTGTAGGGTTTACTATATTTAAAAGCTTCATAACAACAGTCAATACTCCATTGAAATGAGATGGTCTTGAAGCACCCTCTAGTACAAATCCTCTAACATTTGGAGCTAGTAAACTAACTTCATCACGACCATAAATATCATCAGCATGAGGAAAAAATAAAATATCTACTCCACTAATCTCACATATCTTTTTATCTGCTTCATCCTTTTTAGGATATTTATCTAAATCTTCACCTTTTAAAAACTGTGTTGGATTAATAAATATAGAAACTACTACTAATTCATTTTCCTCTTTAGCCTTTTTAATAAGTGAGATATGCCCTTCATGTAATGCACCCATAGTTGGTACAAAACCTATTTTCTTAGTATTTTCTTTTAGTGTCTTCTTTAACTCTAATGGACTTGAAATAATCTTCATTTTATACCTTGATGTGTTATACTTCCGTAATTATACAATGGAATAAATTATGGATAACTATGAATACACAGAATTACTAAAAAATTTAACAATTAAAATGCAAAATATTACTGATGTAGTACAACCTAGTAAAATTCAAGCTAGACTTGATGAGATAGAAGAGTTAGAAAGTGATCAAAACTTTTGGGATGATGCAACTAATGCTTCTAAAATTCAAAAAGAAAAGACTCAACTACAAAGAAAACTAGAAAAATATACTATTGCAAAAGAGAGTATTGAGGATGCTTGTGAACTTTATGAGATGGCTCAAGATGAAAATGATGAAGAAACTATACAAAGTTGTTTTGATGAGGCATCTTTACTAGAAGAGCATATCCAAACTATGGAGATAGAAGTTTTACTAAGTGAACCACACGATGCTAACAATGCCATACTTTCTATCCATCCTGGAGCTGGTGGAACAGAGTCTCAAGACTGGGCAGAGATGCTACTTAGAATGTACAAAAGATGGGCTGAAAGAAGAGGTTTTAGTGTTGAACTACTTGACTACCAAGTTGGTGAAGAAGCTGGGATAAAAGATGCTTCCATCCTTATAAAAGGTGAAAATGCTTATGGTTATTTAAAAATTGAAAATGGTATCCATAGACTTGTAAGAATTTCCCCTTTTGATAGCAATGCGAAAAGACATACATCTTTTTCATCTGTTATGGTTTCTCCTGAAATTGATGATGATATAGACATAGTAATAGAAGACAAAGATATAAGAGTCGATACTTACCGTGCAAGTGGTGCAGGTGGACAACATGTAAACAAAACAGAATCTGCCGTAAGACTAACCCATATAGCTACAAATGTAGTTGTTCAATGTCAAAATGGAAGAAGCCAACACAAAAATAAAGCAACAGCTATGAAAATGCTAAAATCAAGACTTTATGAGCTAGAACTTGAAGCAAAACAAGCAGAACTAGATGGCATCTCAAAAAGTGAAATTGGTTGGGGACATCAGATACGAAGTTATGTAATGCAACCATATCAACAAGTAAAAGATACTCGCTCAAATATCCCTTACTCAAATGTAAGTGCTATACTTGATGGGGATTTAGACAAACTTATAGAGGGTGTACTCATAGCTAACAATCGTTAGAGATAGATAATATGAATATAATTAAAGAATTTTCATCTAATGACAAATGTTCTTATCTTGAAGATAAAAAACAAACAACTCATTATAAAATCATAACTGACTGCACCACACATTATTGTCAAGAACTTATAGAA
>Ga0256837_1002822_pt1 | contig 10385 bp, 7 predicted proteins | sample 4562384metaG_FD_185976 | JGI IMG/M metagenome (GOLD analysis project Ga0256837, IMG submission 185976) | Hydrothermal vent microbial communities from Guaymas Basin, Mexico - 4561-384 | ecosystem: Environmental > Aquatic > Marine > Hydrothermal vents | place: Mexico: Guaymas Basin | collected... | reverse complement strand
AAAAACAGATAAAAAATGGAACTCTTTTAGATGTAGCAAGTGCGACAGGTGATATGGCAAAAAGTTTAGATTTTGAAAAAATGTATCTTTTAGACCCAAGTAGTGAAATGAATAAAATAGCAAAAGAAAAATTAAAAGATAAAAATGTTGTTTTTATTGAAGATTTTGCAGAAAGTGCTAAAATACCACAAAAAGTGGATTTAATTACTGCTTTTATGGCGGTTAGAAATTTTGATGATTTAGATAAAGGGATAAAAAATTTAGACAAATATTTAAAAAATGGGGGATATTTTGCTATAGTAGAGCTTACAAAGAGTAATAGTTTGTTATTTAAACTTAGTATGTTTTATATGTCAAAAATAGTGCCAATTATTGGAGGATTTATCACAGGAGAATATGAAAGTTATAAAAAATTTGATAAAATGATAAAAAATATTTGTGATGAAGATATATTGAAAAATTTAGATGGATATGAAATAATAGAACATATTAGGTTATTCCCACCGATAGCCAGTTTAATAATAGCGAGGAAGAATGGATAAAGTTTTTGAAATTAATATAAACGAAAATATTGATGTTGTTATTGATTCAAGATTTAAAATAAAAGGTTTCATAGAGTTTATTCGTCTTTCATTTAATAAACTTGAAATAAAAGATAATGAGTATATAGTCTATTTTGATAAAGATAATATCAAAAAACACAAACTATTACTTCAAACTTTAATAAATATGTATAAGAAAATACACAAAGACGATACTATCTCAAAAAGAATAGCTTTAAATTATAGAAAAGATGTAAAAATTACAATAAAAAAATATAATCTATCTTACTCAAATATATTAAAAATAGATATAAAAAAACTTTCTTCAAAAGAATTTAGTATAGAGTTTTCAAAAGATATAAAGTCTGTTTATAATTATATAAAAGGGATTTTTTTATTTCATATTTTAGAGATTTATAAAGATAAAATAATAGTTTCTTTTAATGAAACTTCAAAAGAGATAGTTTATCAAATGAGTAAAAAAAACTCTATTATGGGATATAAAATAGAATTTCATATGGATGAAAGTGAATTTAAATTTTCACATAGAAATTATTCTATTGAAGGTAGTATAAAAGAATATTTAGCAAAAGTTAGAAATGCTTTAGATTTATTTGGAGTAGATAGTATTTATGAATTTGATGTGATAAAAAAAGAGTATAAAAGACTTGCAAAAAAATATCATCCAGATTTACATTCAAACAAACCTGAACTTATTAAAAAAATTTATAATAAAAAGTTTATGAAAATAAAAGAATCATATGAACTTTTAGAGGAATATTATAAGAGTAAAAATGGTTAATAAAATACTAAATTCAAATAAACTTTTAACTGAAATATATTTTGATTTACAAAAATATTTTGAAAGTAAATATCCTAATCCTTTAGTTTTGATGGAGATAGGGACATTTTTTGAAGTATATGAATATGATAAAATTGGAAAAGCAAAAGAGATAGCAGAGCTTTTAAACATTCAACTTACAAGAAAAAATAAATCTATTACTGATATAAATATTAAAAATCCACTTATGGCAGGTTTTCCAAATCATGCTATTGATAGATATCTTCAAAAACTAATAGATGAAGAAAAATATACAATTATTGTAATCAAACAAAAGGGACTTCCACCAAAAGTTACAAGGTATATAAGCGATATAATTTCTCCTGGGGTGAATTTTGATTATGTAAAAGAAAATGAAAATTTTGTAGTAAGTATAATTATTGAGAAAATAAAAGATATTTATCATATAGGATATTCAAATATAGATGTAACGACAGGAAAAGTAAATATTTTTGAAGCATATTCAACAAATGAAGATAAAACTTTTGCATTAGATGAACTTTTTAAGCTTATTCAAACTTATAAATCTAAAGAATTTATTTTAACATTAGATAAAAGTGTAGATTGTGATGAAGTAGTTAGATATTTAGAACTTAAAAATCTAAATTTGATATATTCAAGTAATAGAATAAAGATAAATTATCAAAATGAATTATTAAAAAAGGTATATAAACTTCAAACACTTCTTACACCGATAGAAGCTTTAAATTTAGAAACACTTCCATTAGCAACTGAGAGTTTAACAATTTTATTTGAATTTGTAATAGCTCATAATTATAAAGTAATTCAAAAAATATCACTTCCAAAAGTGATTGAAAATGATAAGTATTTGTATTTTGGAAACAATCCAATAGAGCAGTTAGACTTAAAAGATGTATTAAAACTTATAGATAAAACTACTACTCCAATGGGAAAAAGAGTTATAAAACAAAGACTTTTTAATCCTATAAAAGATGAAAAAGAGCTTAAAAAAAGATATAAATCTGTGGAATTTATGATAAAAGAGGGGCATAATTTTGATTTAAATGAAATATATGATATTGAAAGATTAGATAGAAAAATAAAACTTCAAAAACTTCACCCTTTTGAGATAAATTATCTTTACTTATCTTTAAAATCAGCTCAAAAAATTTATATAAAGTTAAATAAAGATACTTTAAAAATAGAAGAGTTTATTCACGATATAGAAAATAGTTTTGAGTTAGAAAAATCAGCAAAAGTTATGTTTAACGATATAAAAGAATCTATTTTTAAAAAAGGATATAACAAAACTTTAGATACATATAATGAAAGATTAAAAGAATTAGAAACAAATTTACAAAAAATAGCTCAAAAAATAGAATTTTTATTTGAAAGTAATGTAAAAGTGTCTATATCTTTATTAGATAAAGAGGGATATTATTTAAACCTTACAAAAACAAGATTTAATTTAATAAAAGATAAATTTAATGAAACTTTTATAGAAATTGATGGAAAGAATTATTTTTTTAAAGATTTTAATATAAAAACTCTTACGAATAATGTAAAAATAAGTGGTAGTATTATTGATGCGATTAGTGATGAAATGATGGTTTTAAGAAATAAAATTATAGCCTTAACAAGTGAATTATTTTTAGAAAAACTCAAAGATTTTGAAAAAAATTATCCTTTTTTAGTGGAGTTATCAAATAAAATTGCTGAAATTGACATTGCTTTAAGTAGTGCTAAAGTAGCAATTAAATATAATTATTCAAAACCACAAATTTGTAATCAATCTCTTAAGATAAAAAATATTCGTCATCCTTTAATAGAAGTAAATCAAGAAAATGGAATTTATGTGCCAAATGATATTGATTTTAATGAATATGATGGATTGCTTTTATATGGAATAAATAGTAGTGGTAAATCATCTCTTATGAAAAGTGTAGGAATAGCTGTAATTTTAGCTCAGGCTGGATTTTTTGTACCTTGTGAAAAGATGCAATTTAGATTATATGATTCAATCTTTACAAGAATTATTTCAAAAGATAATCTACAAAAAGGGCTTTCAACTTTTGCAGTTGAGATGATGGAGCTTAAAAATATTTTTAAAAGAGCTACTAGTAATTCTTTAATACTTGGAGATGAAATATCTCACGGAACTGAGACAATATCTGCTTTATCAATAGTAGCAAGTGCAGTTATAAAGTTAGCAAAATTAAAAACTAATTTTATTTTTGCTACTCATTTACATCAGCTTATGAATTTAGATGAAATAAAAGAACTTAAAAATGTAGTAGCGAAACATTTAGAAGTATATTTTGATGGTGAAAAACTTATATATAATAGAAAACTTCAAGATGGAAGTGGAAGTAGTGTATATGGACTTGAATTTGCAAAAAGTTTATATATGGATGAAGAATTTTTAGAAATAGCAAATAAGATTAGAAAAAAAATAACTAATGATTATGATGAACTTGAACTTCTTACAAAGCAAAAAACTTCAAAATATAATAAAAATCTTTTTGTTACAACTTGTGCAATTTGTTCTAAAGTAGCAGATGATGTTCATCATATAAAAGAAAAATCAAAAACAAAAGGGGAGTTTATTCAAAACCATAAATATAATTTAATTCCTCTTTGTAAAAAACATCATAATATGGTGCATAATGGTAAGTTAATAATAAAAGGATTTATAACCACAAATAGAGGAATTGAGCTTCATTACGAGGAGATAAAATGATAAAAATTAGACATTTAAGAAAATCTTTTGGAAGTAAAGTAGTTTTAAAAGATGTAAATTTAGAAGTACCAAAAGGTAGCACTACTGTTATTTTAGGACTTTCAGGGCAAGGAAAATCTACTATTATTAAACATATTGTAGGATTATTAAAACCAGATAGTGGAGAAATTATTGTAGATGGAATAGATGTTGCGAGTTGTTCAAAACAAGAACTTTTTGAAACGAGAAAAAAGATAGGTTTTTTATTTCAAGAAGGTGCTATGTTTGATAGTATGAGTGTGTATGATAATGTAGCTTTTCCTTTAAGAGAGCATACTAATTTAAGTGAAAAAGAAATAGAAAAAAGAGTTTTTGAAAAGCTTGATATGGTGGGGTTTGATAGTGATAGGGTAGCAAAACTTTATCCACATGAACTTAGTGGAGGGATGAGAAAAAGAGCAGCTACAGCAAGGGCAATTGTGCTTGAGCCAAAAATTATTCTTTATGATGAACCTACTAGTGGGTTAGACCCTATTATTAGTGATTTAATTTCACAAATGACTATGATGCTTCAAAAAAAACTTGGAGTTACTTCTATTGTAATTAGTCACGACTTAAAAGAAAGTTTTAAAATAGCTGATTATGTAGGGATGCTTTATAATGGAGAAATTATAGAGTTTGCTCCACCTAAAGAGTTTCAAAATTCTAAAAATGAGATAGTTCAAGCCTTTTTAAAAGGTGATAGCACAAAGTTTGATATATAGGAGATTTAATGAAAAAAGTATATATGAGTTTATTAGCGAGTAGTTTATTATTTGGATATTATGGAAAGGTTGAGCCATATCAAGTTTATAATATAAAATCTGATGTAAGTGGAAAAGTAATAGAAGTAAATAAAAGTAGTGAAGCTACAAAGTATAAAGGAATAGTAGTAAAAATAGATGATTATCAAAATAAAATAGATTTAAAAAATCTAAAAGCTCAGCTTAAAAATTTTGAAAATATAAAAAGTGCTCAACAACAAATTGTAGATAAAAAAAGAAAAATATATGAAGTATATAAGACTTTAAAAACAAAATCACAAATTGAAAAAGATACTAAATTTTTTGATTATCAAAATAGTTTAATAGCTTTAAATCAAACAAAAAACACTATCTCAAATTTAAAAGCTCAAATTGCAAAATTAGAAGATACTATTTCAAAAAAAAATATCTCTTTTAAAAATTATATTTATGAAATAAAAGTAAATAAAGGGGATTTTGTAAATTTTGCTACTCCTATAGCGACTACAATGAACATAAGTAAAGTAAAAATAGATATATATGTTCCAATCGATAAAATAGAATCTATAAAAAATAAAAAAATATATATAAATAATAAATTAAGTGATTTTAAAATAAATAAAGTTTATAAAGTTGCAGACACAAAATATGTAACAAGTTATAAAGTAGAATTGATAGGAAAATATCCAAATATATCAGATGTAGTAAAAGTAGAATTTAAATAAAATATCCAAAAAGGATAATTTATAAATTTGAATCTAATAGAGCTTTTAAATCAGGCTCTTTTATAGGTTTTATTAAAACACTACAAGCTCCAATATTTAAAGCTTCTGTTTTTCTAGTATCATCAGTTGTCAAAATAGCTACAGGAATTGACTTATAATTATCATCTTGTTTTAAAAGCTTTAATAAATCAATTCCATCCATTACAGGCATAATAATATCAAGAAGAACCATATCAATTGGTTCATTTTTAATGATATTAAATGCTTCCATTCCATTTTCTGCTTCAATTACTGTATGCCCCATTTTTTTTACTAATACATTTAATAGTTTTCTATTAATCATATCATCATCAACTACTAATATTTTTGCCATTTTTCAACCTTTTATAAAATTTGTGATAATGTTTGTTTATTTATGCTATTTAGCACATTATCTATATAATCAATTTGAGTTTGCATTGGATCAAATGTTATTATTTTTATTTTTATATTCATTTTTTCTAATTGAGATTTTATAGTTTTTGCAATATTAGAAATGTTAGCATTTTCGATAAAATCTTTATCTATAAATAGAATATTTTCTTTTGTTTTATCTATATTAGCTCCTAGCTCTTTGATAGAGTTAAGATAAGAGATGTTATTATATCCAAAATTTTCTAAATAGTTAGTTAAAATATTTTTTTCTAAACTATTTTTTTTAGCAATAATAATTTTAGCATCTTTTACTTCAGAAGAAGTCTCTAGATTTAAATCTAAATCAAGATTTAGATTATCATTACTAGGTTTTTCTGTTTTTATAATAGTTTGTTCTTCTATAGAAGTATTTGAATCACTATTTTCTAATAATTGTTTTTTCATTTTATCTTTTGCAAATTTTTTAATGATATTTACTAAAGCTTCTTTGTTAATAGGTTTTGTTAAATATTCATCCATACCTTCAGATAAGAATCTTTCTCTATCACCTTTTAGTGCATTTGCAGTTAATGCAATAATTGGTGTGTGAGTTATCTCTTCTTCTTCTTCAAAATCAAGTATTTCGTGAGTAGCTTCTATACCATCCATTACTGGCATTTGAATATCCATAAATATTAAATCATAGTTATCTGGGTTAATACTATATTTATTGAATGCTTCAAGTCCGTTATTCGCTAAAATAACTTTAATACCCATTTGTTCAAGAGTAATTTTAATTAGTTTTTGGTTAATAGGATTATCTTCTGCTACTAATACAGTTAAATCAAATTGTTCACTACTTTCTTTTGTAGAAATTGTATCAATAACTTTTTTATAAGTATTTAATCTTGAATTGTCAATCTCTTCAAGCATAGAATATACTTTATGTGGGTTCATAGGATCCCACACGGCAAATATTGGCTTATGTGTTAAAGCATCTACCTTTTGTTTATTTTTTAAGCTAGATATAATAGTATATTTTATATTAGCACTTTCTAAATATTCAATAACTTCTGTACTTGGTAATAACTCATATACAAAAGTTACAGCATTGATAGATTCATTTTTAACTAATTCTTTTAATTCATCTATAGATTGGAAATATAGATTTTGAGTATGTGCATATTTTAAATATTCTTTTAAGTAATTTAATTTGATATTATCTTTATTATTATCTAAAACAGCTAATTTTAATTTTTCAAATGAATTTGGTGTTAAACTTTCTTTTGGATCTAATACTTCAAATTCAACTTCAAAGAAGAATTTTGTTCCTTTATTTAATTCACTTTCAATTTGGATTTTTCCACCCATTAATTCAATATATTTACCAGAAATAGCAAGTCCAAGACCTGTACCACCATATTTTCTAGTTACTGAAATATCAGCTTGTGAGAAAGCTTCAAAAATTCTATCTTTTTGTTCTTCACTTACACCAATACCTGTATCTTCTACTTCAAAATAAAGTTTTACTTTTGTAGTAGTGAAATTTGTTTTTTTAACTTTAAGAGCAATATATCCTTCATGTGTAAATTTAATAGCATTACTTAAAAGATTTGTTAATACTTCTTTTATTTTTAGGACATCCCCTTTTAAGTTCGATGGAATACTAGGATCAATATAAGTAACTAAGTCAATACCTTTATCAGCAGCTCTTGCTCCAAAGATTTCAATAGTATCTTCAAATTCATTTATAGGTTTAAATGGAATAAGTTCAAGTTCAATTTTATTTGATTCGATTTTAGAAATATCTAGGATATTATTGATAATTTCAAGTAATGAGTTTGCACTAGTTGTAATTGTATTGATATATTCAAATTGTTCATCATTTAATTCTGTTGTTTTTAATAATTCAAGGAATCCTAAAATACCATTTAATGGTGTTCTGATTTCGTGAGACATATTTGCAAGGAATAAAGATTTTGCTTTTGCTGCTTCTTCAGCTTTTTTAGATAATTCTACGGCATTTTCAATAGCTTTATCAATAATTTTATATGCTTCTTCTGCATTTTTTGGTTTTTCTAAAGCGATTTCATTTCCTTCATTTGCTAATGGTAAAAGTTTTTCAACAAGGTCATTTAATCCAACGAAGTTTCTTTTAATACTTTTTTCAATAACAATATAGATAATAAATAGTAATATAGATAATATCATTAATACTGAAGAAATGATAAGCATATTTGTTGCTTTTTCTGTTACATGTCCTACATGTTTAAGTACTTTTTTTGTAAGAATATTATTTACTTTAATAACATCATCAATTTTTGCTGTAAATACATTAAATACTTCATTTGAATCCATTGGATAACCATCAAACTCAGCAAGTTCTGAATAAATATTTGCTACTTTTTGAGCATCGTGAAGCATACTTCTATAATTTTTTAGATGTGTTTTATATGTAAGAGAATTGAAAATTTGTGCTATTTCTGGATAAGAGTTTGATAATATTGAAATAGGTAATGATTCATTATTAAAATACCAATCAAAAAATACATATTTATAATCCTCTTCTGGAATAGGTTCATTTTTTGTAGTAATATATGTTAAATAACCTCTTTGTCTTCCCCAGTTTTCAATCGCTTTTCTTAAGTTCTGTTTTGCCATAAGAAGTTCTTCGATATGTGATGTTACAGGTGTAGTTGTAATTAAACCATCTTCTGATTCGATTTTAAATAATTTTGCTTCATATTTATAAATTAAACCATCCATTAATGTATAATAATTAAAAAACCATTCTCTAAAATTTTTATATTGAAAATTATCAATTTTATTTCTTACTGAATGGATTCTATTTAAATATCCAATAATTTGTTGTAATTTTGGTGTATTTAATTCTGGATATTTGTTTAATACACTTTTTAATTTTTTAATCATTCTATCTGTATCTTTTCTTTTTATATCAAGTCCCTTTTGTGAACCAGGAAATTGACCTTTCGAAGCAAAATATATCCCACTTTTTGCTCTTTCCCTACCGATTCTTGCTACCACATCATCAAGAGCTTGTGATAATTCAATTTTTTTATTTAAAATTTGAGCTGCTTCATATTTTAAGTAGTTAATATATAAAAAAGCTCCAGATATAAATAATAGTATAACGACAGGAACAAATCCGGCTATCCTAAATAACGACTGTAAGTTTAATTTTTTCATTAATTCTCCTTATTTTAAATTTTTTAAACATTTATCTGATATAAATGAGGCACCTAATTTTTTAGCTTGTGATAAAAATTCATTTGCTTTAACTTCATCTGCACTAACTCCCCAACCATTACAATATAGCTCAGCTAATTTTAAATATGCTTGAGCACTATTTTTTTTAGCACTTTCTTCAAATTTTGATTTTGCTTGTAAGAAAAGAGTATTTGCTTTTTTTGTATCACCTTTTCTTAATTCTTTTTTAGCTTCTTTGTATAGTTTAAACCCCGTACTATATGTGTTTCCTAAAGAATATGAAAACAATATAGCCATTATAACAAATAGTTTTTTCATTTAATTTCCTTTTTGATGTTTTCTATTAAATTTTCTACGAAACTTGTAATTTCGGCTGTATTATCAATATTTTCAACCTCCTTAAATTCTTTGATAGGAATAATATTATATGCATTTAAAATTTCTTTTTTAATAGTGTTAATATCTTTGTTTTTAATATCATTTAGAAAATCTAGAATAGATTTTAACAATATATTTTTATCATATAGATTTAAATTAGTTTCTATTGTTATAGAAGATTTTTGTGTGTTTTCATCATCTTCATCGATTACTTTATAGATATTTTCAATTATTTTTTTAATTTCATTTATATTTGTTTGATTTTTAGCTAAGTCATCACTATTTTTTAATAGTTCACCAAATTTATTTAGTCTTAGATTTAAGGCGACTCCTTTTAATTTATGTGCACTTTTATGTAATGTTTCATAATCTTGATTTTGTATTGCTTTAAAGAAAATATCTTTTTCATCTCTTAATTGTTGTTTAAAATCTCTAAAAAATTCTTCTAAAGTATCATTATCTATCCCTAAATCATTAGATGCTTGTTGTAGGTCTTTTTTGATTTCTTCTTTTGTAATAGATACATCAATATTAGTAGGTGTTGTTGGTTCTATACCTAAATCTAGACCTAAATCAAGTTCATTCGATGAATTTTCAATATTAGGTTGGTTATTTGATAAACCTAGATCTAACTCAAGTTCATTGTTTAGAGTAGGTTCACTATTTTGAGAAGCATTAAGGTTCAAATCAAGTTCAAGTTCATTCGATGAATTTTCAATATTAGGTTGGTTATTTGATAAACCTAGATCTAACTCAAGTTCGTTGTTTAGAGTAGGTTCATTATTTTGAGAAGCATTAAGGTTCAAATCAAGTTCA
>Ga0256837_1002820_pt1 | contig 10394 bp, 12 predicted proteins | sample 4562384metaG_FD_185976 | JGI IMG/M metagenome (GOLD analysis project Ga0256837, IMG submission 185976) | Hydrothermal vent microbial communities from Guaymas Basin, Mexico - 4561-384 | ecosystem: Environmental > Aquatic > Marine > Hydrothermal vents | place: Mexico: Guaymas Basin | collected... | reverse complement strand
TCTCTGCGTTTAAAAGCAGAGGAAGCGCTAAAAATAGTAATCTTTTCATCTTTTTACCTCTATTAATTTAAATATTGTGTCTATAAACTGATTTATATCTTTTTTAAGAAGTGCAGGGTCATTTAAAGTTGTATTCATAATAAACATACCCTCACCCATAGAAAAAAGACCCTTTGCTAAGGCTTGGGACTCAGGAATAAGTTCCCCTTTTTCAACACCACTCTCTATGATATCTGTAAACCATGCAAAATAACTCTGTGAACATTTTGCTTGAAACTCTATCATGCTCTGGTTTGGGTTTGAAAGAGAGATAGAGACAAACTCTTTATATATCGCTATCAATTCAGAATTTTCTTGTGTATAGAAAAAACTTAAAAATATCTCTACTTTTGCTTTAGTGGAGCTTGCTTTTAAAAGCTTCTTCTCTTTTTGCTCATCATACTCTTGCATCATTAGATTAATTATTGCAAATACAATATCTTCTTTATTTTCAAAGTACTCATAAATAGTCCCCTTACCAACTCCTGCAGCTACTGCAAGTTTGGAAATGGTTAAGTTTCTTATGCCACTCTCTAGTACAATCTCTTTACATGCTAATGCTATGTCTTTTCTTTTTTGTACTTTATCTACTATTATTGCCAAATCAATCTCCTAAAATAAATGACTGACTGTTAGTCATTCATGGATTATATCTGCATATAGCTTAAGTGTTGCTATTCTATTATGCTCAAGTGCTCACTAAGAGAATCTTTGTTTTTTGGTAACTGAAAGTAGAGAGCTTATCTACTCATCTGAATGATATTTCTTCAACTCTGATAGAGATAGCTTTTTTTCTCTTTTAAGTGCATCTTCTATTGTTAAATCATTGAGAGTATCTACGATAGAAGTCCCTACATTTATAGCAAAATAGAAAACTTCTTGTTTACTTGTTGTAATACGGATTAGTTCACTCTCTTCTCTTATTTCATTTGCTAATTTTTTAGTTTCTTCTATACTAGTTTTAGGCAAAATCAGGATAAATTTCTCTCCTTCATATCTACAGACAACATCATTTTCTCTACTGAGTTCTTGTAATTTTAAAGCTAGTTTTTGAAGTACTTCATTAGCACTACTCTGACCATAGGTTTCAATTATTTTTTTAAATGAGTTGATTTTAATCAAAATAATACTCAGGTCTTCTCTCTTTTGTTTTGAGATTTCAAGTAGATGTTGGGCAGAACTATTAAAATATTTTCTATTATATAGAGTTGTTAAAGAGTCTGTTATTGCTAAAAGTTTTAAAGTCTCTTGTGACTTTTTAATCTCTTCTAGTATTTTAATTCTGTATGATAAAATCAATCCTAGCGTTAAAGCTTCAAGCATAATACCAATACCTACAGCATGGCTAGTAAGATAATTAAACTCAATAATACCTTTATAAAAGAGTATAGCAATAGCATTAAAAAATATAAAAAAGAGATGACCAATTATGAAATATTTTGCTAAAGGATTTTTCTTTCTGTAAAATGAGATACTAACAGAGAGTGTAATTAAAATCATTAGTCCAGCAAGGGTACTTGAGTAGTTTAATGCAGTAATAATATCGTACAAACCATAAATAGCATCAAAACCAATGAGGATTAGGATAAAGAGTAAAGCCTTATGTTCGTATTTATAATTTTCTTTTGTATTAAAAATTGTCATAAGAAAGAGTATTAAAAAGATTGGCATACTCATTAAAGAGATATGAAGTTTAAAAACAGACATTCCATAGAGTTCAAATACATTTGCTAAAAGTCCATAGGAGAGTGTAAGCCAAATGGATGCTGAAAGAAGATATAAAGAGTAGTACATATTCTCTTTTGTACGAGAAACTATGAAAATGATAAAGCTATAAACTGCTAGTGAAAATAAGACACCAAAAAGGGCAGCTATATCATTATCTGTGCTAATTAATGCTCGTTTTGAGTTTTCTTCATCAAAAAGTTCTAGTGCAAACCATTGATGTGTATATGAAACTGTTTTTATATATAATATTTGTGTTTGCTTTGCAGGCAGTAAAAATTCAAAAATTGCACTTGCACCATACATAGTATGTTTAGGAAGAGGTTTATCAAAATCAATTGTAATACTTTCTATATTTTGTTATTTTGTTCTACATAAAATTCTACTGCTTTTACATGATATGCATAGGGATGATGAAGAAAAAGTTTTTTCTCTTGTTTAGATTTATTTATGAGAACAATCTTAGACCATGTGGTTTTAGCCTTAGTTCCAAGTGAAAGTCTGTTTTTAGAAAGAGTAAATTTCTTTTTTTGATTTCATCGAGTGTAAGAGTGCCTGAGGTATCGATAAAATAGCTCATATTGAAATTTTCTATTTTTACAGGAGTATTATTTATCTCAATACTATCTTGTGCAAATAAGAGCGTTGAGATAGAGATAAAAGTAGATATTTCATTATGATTGGCTCATTGATTTTTTCGCATTATAGCAGTTTCTTTACTAAAGTAAGTGTAAATGTACTTACTTTATGACATATAGGTATTTTACTCTAAGAGGGTAGAATTTTTGAGTAGCGGATAGTGATGCAAAATTCTTTTTTTGAGACTTTTAGGAATCTGAATTAAGATAGGATTTTTCTTTTTATCTAGGAGTTGAATTATTTTTTTTAGATCAGACTCTTTCATTGAGGTACATCCTGCTGTTGTAGCTCCTTGATTTTTTTCTATATGGATAAAGATACATGAACCTCTCTGTGCTATAGCATTTGGATTATGGTCTACTGTAATGCCATATTTATACAGATTGTCCTCTCTTCTCATATACTCAAAACTTTTAGGCTTTTTTTTGGACTCTATGATTTGGTTGTAAAATGGTGAATTACTCTCATCTACACAGATAAGATTTTTAGAGGCATAAAGGTAAGGGAGCTTAAAGTTAGCTCTCTGTTTATAGCCAAAAATATTTGTAAGTGAAAAAACACCAACAGGTGCTCTTCTGTCTCCCTCATACTTTAATGGCTCATTACTCTTATGTTTAAAAGATTTTATACCTATCCCCCATGCTAAACCATTTGTCCCTAAGTTGACATTTGTGCTAAGTAGGAGTGTAGAATCCTCATAAAACTCTAGTTTTGCATGGGAACTATTGAAATCTTGTGCTACTACTAAGATGGTTTGCTGAGAGGAAAGCAAGAAAATTGGAAATATTATTAAAATTAAGAAACTTTTTATCATAAAGTATGGTACTATTACTAATATATGATTTAAATTAATTCTGGAAAAATATTATGAGTATTAAAATTTTACAAGCAAAGAGTGAAGATGCTTCTTTTTTAGCAGAGATGATTTTACAAAGTTCACGTGCTGGAAAGAAAGATGGTCTGTTTGACCTTTTATTTGAGACTAATGATGATAAGGTTATTTTAGAAAAGCTTGAAATGCTTACTAAGACTCAATCAAAAAGTCATTGTCACTATAGCAACTTTTTAATAGCACAGATGGATGGAAAATCCGTAGGTACTCTCTGTAGTTATGAGCCTAGAATCTCAACTAGAGAAGCATTTGTAAGCGCTTTGGATGAAGTAGGGTGTAAGGATAGTGATGAGGCCTTAGAGGTGATGTACTGTTGTGATTTTGAACTTAACAAGAGAACTCTTATGTTTGACTTTATGGAAGAGCTTGAAGGGTTTATAGATGTTGGAGTACTTAAGGCTTTAATGCAAAAAAGTCTTTTAACTGCAAGACTCAAAGGGTATACTATCGCACAAACTATGATAGAGATAGGCTCTTTAGAGAATGAACTATTCTATAAAAAACTTGGGTTTAGAAAAGTAGTTCAAAAAGAGTGTGAACTTTATAAAGAGAGATTTGGGCGTTTAGGGCTTTCCCTTTTAGCAATAGAGTTTTAGGAATTTTTCCATAGAACTCTCAGCACTCTCTCTTCTTCCCTCTCTTTTAGCGATTATCTTAGCTCTTTGGAGTAGAAATGTAATACTCTCACTTTTGAGTGGGGTAGTACTAGGTACTCTTATGCTTCATAACTATAACATTATCTCTTCTTTAGAGTCTATATTTACACTTTTTACTACACTCTTAACTACTGGATGGATTTTAAAAACTTTGGGTTTTGTGGTTTTAGCTGGTTCTATCATAGCTCTTATTGAAAAGAGTGGGGGAGTTGGGGGTTTTGTAGATTTTATCTTAAATAAAAAAGCTTTAGTTACATCTCAGCGTTCAGCTCTGATGCTTAGCTATATCTTAGGTGTTATCATATTTGTAGAAACCTCTATAACTGCCTTAGTATCGGGTGCAGTTGGAAAACCTCTCTGCGATAAGTATAAAATCCCTCATGCAAAACTAGCGCTTGTTTGTGACTCTACATCAGCACCTATCGGTTCGCTTATAGTTTTCAATGGCTATGGCGCACTTCTTTTAGGTCTTATAAATACTCAAATATCTTTAGGTTACATAGATGCAAACGCCACCGAAGTTTTAATAGATGCACTTAAATACAACTTTTATGCAATCATCGCTCTTATCGTAACATTTTTATTTATCTATTTTAGTTTTGATATTGGTCCTATGAAAGAGAGTAAGTATGAAAGCTCTGTAGGTAAAGAAGTAAACAGTTCATTGAGTAGTATGTACTATATGCTTCTTCCTATCGGTTTAATGGTGAGTTTGGTTTTTGTTTTTTTATACATCACAGGAGATGGAGAGATTCTAAAGGGGAGTGGTTCTAGCTCTATCTTTTACACAATGCTAAGTACACTTCTCTTTACCTTTTTTTACTACACACTTACTAAAAATATCTCTTTTGGCGTTTGGTTTAAAACAGCTTTTAATGGAGCTAAAAGTTTTGTTCCAGTCTCCCTTATCCTTGTCTTTGCTTTTGCTATTGGAGATGTGACAGGAGAGCTGAAAACTGGTGTTTACTTAGCCTCTTTAGCATCTGAGATTATCCATCCCTATTTTTTGGCTGCTGTTATCTTTTTACTCTCTTCAACTATCTCTTTCTCAACAGGGACTTCATGGGGTACTTTTAGTATTATGATTCCCATAGCTGTTCCTATGGCAGTTGGAATGGATGCTAATGTTATCTTAGCTATCGGTGCAGTTATAAGTGGTGGTATATTTGGGGATCACTGCTCACCTATCTCTGATACAACTATCATATCATCAATGGCAGCAGATTGTGAGGTGATAGAGCATGTGAAGACTCAGCTCCCTTATGCTCTTATAAGTGCTACTTTAGCATTAGCACTCTTTGTACTTTTTAGTTTTATATAGGACTAAGAGAGGTAGTGGTTTATAGAGTAGCGAAGGTCGTCATCTAGGCTATCCATGGAGCTTAGCATCCATCTTAAGTAGCCTGCATCTTCTCGTGCAACTTCTGCTAACTCTTTGCCCTTATGTTTTCCAAAGCGAAAAGTTTTGACAAGGATGGGAGTGTTTGTGAGGTCAACCATCTTCTCAACTGGGTTCTCAGAAGGGTAGGCTGCTTGAACGGCTACTCTAAGTTTTGAGAGAAGAAGTTTAAGAACTAAAACATCTCCTATGGCATCGTGAGCTTTGACAACTATGCCAAGAGCTGCTGCCTCTTTTTCTTCTTCTTTGTAGAGTTCCATCTTGTAACGGAAGTATTGAAGACGGTGAGCCTCTTCATCTGGAAGTATATGTTTGGCAACTCTGAGAGTATCTATCACTTTCATCTGTGTTGAAAATCCCTCTTTCTCTAGCATCTTTATGTCAAAGGGAGCATTATGGATGATAAGGTAGTTATCGTTAGTGTTGAGTTCGAGAAGTCTTTTGTAAGCAGATGTTTCAGTGCAGGTAGGTTTCCCATCTAGTAAGTCTGGCGTTATGCCGTGAACTTCCATAGCTCCAAAGCTGATAGGAACATCGCAAGAGTTAAACTCATTATGAACCTCTATAGGATTTACACCTAAAACTATATAACCGAGTTGGATTACTCTGTCGTTATCACCTGTGCCCGTTGTCTCTGTATCTAGTATTATATATTTTGCCATTATTTTTTACTCTCGTAGTGAACTTTGAAATTTTCTGTCTGTTTTGCTGGAATTTTAACTAAAAAGTTTAGAAGATTCCCTTTTACAAAAGTATGTTCCACATCAGAAGTGACTGTTGAACTCTCTTGTCTGTTAAATGGAACAAGAATATTTATACTTCTGTTCTCATCTGAGGAGTTTTGAAGAGTGTACTCTACATCTACATTGAACATCTCATCACTATCAGCTCTTGAGAGAAGAGTCTCTTTGACTTTCAAATCAAAGTTCTTACCAACTGCTAGTTTGAGTGGTGTGTTTGATGGAGTGTGAGCTATGGTGCTTTCAGCGAGTAAAATCGTCTGATTTTTGAGTTTAGAGTAGATACGAATAGTCCCTTTTGGAAGGGGAATATCTAAGCCATTTAGTGCTAGAGACTGAGAAACAGCAGATTTTTTCTCTCCTTGAAGAGAGAGTGGGTTCTGCATCTGTGCTGTGTAAACTCTCTCTATATCTAAGTTTTTTTTATCTAAAAATTTTATCTGAGTTGTCTCATTGTTAGGGATCGTTACTTTAAAAGGGATGGTATAGAAGTGATACCCTTCAAAAGAGTGCTCTTTAACTCTTGCTGGGGAGTGAGTCACTCTCATAGATTTATAAAGTTGTGGTCTCTTGTGATGAACTCTATTTATATCACCGGCTAGAAGTGAGAGTTTTGTGTTTTGAAAACTTTTACCTGAGTGGTTTTTGATGCTAATCCATCCACTAAGAGCTGAGTTATTTCCATCTAGATCTAAAATATAATTACTTTTGAAGTTGATATTTGAGACTAAGTAATCGAGTTGTATGGGTGCTTTTACATCTTCTTTTACATTTACATTCCAAACTAAAGAGGGTTTTGTGATAAGCTCTTTAGGAATGGTATCAAACTCTATACCTGAAGTTTTTACAGAGATAATTTTATAGTCGAGTGTTCTTACCAAAGCAGTTGAGTGATTAAAAGATAGAAGTGTTGCTGTTATGATTTTAAACTCGTTTCTATTTCTTAGAAGTCTTATATCTACTTTTTTACCTATGTATGCTTTGAGCAGTTTTTCTAAGGTTAGTTTGTCATATCTATAGTGTTGGGAGTTTATAGTTATGGCATTTGGAAGTGAAACATTTACTGAATCTATCTTGATGTTTTGAGCTACATCTGGGTAAACAATAGTAGCATCATCTTTTTGTATCTCTAATGCTCTCTCTTCGTGAACTAAAGCGATGTTTGAGTTATAGAGTATGAGGGAGTTGTTTTTTACATCAGAACTAAGTGTCGCTCCAAAGAGTGTGCTACCTATGTAAAGAGATGAGATAAACACCAAAGTTATTTTTTTCATAAACCAACCTTTAAAATTTAGAAGTATGATACAATTTTAAAAAAAATATAGGGAAACAAGTGATTACAAATCCTCTTATCTATCTCTTTACTCTGGCATTTATCGCAACACTTTTTTATCTTTTAGAGAGTAAAACTAGCCTCAAAGTTTTTAAACTCATACCTGCTATAGTATTTGTCTATGGAGGGAGTATGCTAGTGGCTTCTTTGGGACTTTTTGATGCAAATGCTGAGATAAACGCCATCTATAAGACCACAAAAACAAATCTTCTCCCCGCTATGCTCTTTTTGATGCTACTACAGATAGATCTCAAAGACTTTTTTAAACTAGGAAAATCTCTTCTTATAGCCTATGTTTTAGCAGTTCTCTCCATAGTTTTTGCATTTATAGTTGTGGCGTTTAGCTTTGACTTCTCCTCTGAAATGGCAGGAGCATTTGGTGCTTTGGCTGGTTCATGGATGGGAGGAACGGCAAATATGATAGCCGTAGGTTCAGCACTCCATGTTAACGAAGATGCCTTTGCTTATGCACTTGTAGTCGATAGTGTAAACTACACTCTATGGGTGATGCTACTTCTCTTTTTAGTCCCTTTTGCTTTTTACTTTAATAAGTTCACAAAGAGTAGCGAAAATCTAGCCTACTTAGGAGATATAGGGTGTGCTTGTAGCATGGGAGCTAAACGCTACTGGCTTCTGATACTACTAGGTTTGAGTGTCTCCTTTGTTTCGCAGTATATGAGTACACTTTTTACAGTTTTAAACACGACAACAACAGTTGTTCTTGTGGCAACACTCTTTGGAATAGTAGGCTCTTTTACAAAACTCAGAGAACTCAATGGTTCAAGTGAGGTTGCAACATCTATGCTCTACATCATCATAGCTCTCATAGGCTCAAAAGCTGTGATAGAGAACTTCTCTGGAGTTGGCGTTTATGTTTTGGCAGGGTTTAGCATCTTGCTTATTCATGCCATCGTCATGGTGATAGGAGCTAAAATCTTTAAGCTAGATCTCTTTAGTGTAGCAGTAGCATCCCTAGCCAATATAGGAGGAGTAGCCTCAGCCCCAATCCTAGCAGCTACATACAACAAAAAACTTGTAAGTGTAGGTGTCTTAATGGCAATAATGGGCTACCTAATAGGAACTTTTGGAGGAGTAGCAGTAGGAAATATACTACTAGATTTAGCAAAATAAAAAGCAATTCCGAATAATCTTTAAGCGACACTCTGTCTGTTATGTAGAATATGTAACAATTAACAGATATTGTGTTCTGTTATCTTCCGATACGAAGTAAAGTATAGGTTTTATTTTTAAGAAAGATTTTTAAATTTTTGGAATTTGGTATATTTATTTAAGATATTAAAAATTAATAGATTTTTTCTTTGTCTGTTATTTATGGTATTTAAGATTTATTTGTATATAATGGGTGTTGATAAATAGTTGTATCTAAGTTTGAAAGATTTCTTCAAGTTTAAATATGCCTATTTTACAAATTAAAAATAGGTAAAATTTAAATGTTGGGAGCAATAGATGGTTGGTATATTTATTGAGGATAAAAAGACAAAAGAACAATTTGTTTTAACAAGAGGAAATAATAATAGTTATCCAGATATTAAAAAGGTAACAATTACCCTTGAATCGTTGAAAGATGATAATAAAGCGATAGGCAAAGCAAAAGAGTTATATGAGCAATATACAGGAAACAAATATCCTAAAACTGCAGATAACACAAACAGAGTTTTAAAACAACTGACTAATCAAATACTTGATGGTAATACAATATGAAAAAGATTTTTTTAATATTTTTACTATTAAGTAGTGTAAGTTACGCAAATGAGGATAATGCATCTTGGAAAAAGTATTACTTTAGTGATAGTGATATTAAAGCATTCAAACAAAATGGTGTGAGAACACCAGAAGAAGCTAAAAAATGGATGGCTTTTAGTGGAATAAGAATACAAGACCTTAAAAAATTTAAAGAAGCAAATATAAAACCAACTAAAGTTGTTAAGTTTATATTTGACTATTATGGTTTTATAGGAAAAGAAAAAATCAATCATATTCAAAAAGAGTGTAAAAAAATTAATACTTGGTATTTTAATGCTTCAGATATTTATAACAATAAAGGGAACTGTTATGTTTATGATGCTGAACTATTTCAAAGGTTTGACAGAACAACAGGTTTAGCACAAGGTAATAATGGTAGTAGAAGAGTGTTTTTTGTGAAATTTAACAACTCATGGAATGAAGGAAGACATAGAAAAGGTATCATTAAAGGTTTAGGAAAATTTTCCTATGAAACTACAGATGGAAGAGTCAAAAATGTCAGTAAAGGTGTGATTTTATATTAGTATTTAAAATGAATTGAATAAACATGAGAATAGTGAAGATTAAGAAATATTCTCTCACTTCAAAACTCAAGTGAAATTCACTTGAGTTTTGATATAATGATTAAAATTAATTATTGGAGTAGATTATGCAAACATTAGCTGTTGAAGTTCAAGAACATTATATTCAAGATTTCATGAAGTATGTTAATAATCACAGTGAAAGTATCACCATTACTAAAGATAAAAATTTAGAACTTGACCCTTATTTTTATGAAAGAAGAAAAGAACTTCATCAAATAAGAGCAGATGTTAAAAGTGGTAAGATGGAAATGTTATCAGAAGAACAATATGAAAAAGAGATAGAAGAATTTTTTTCTGAACTTGAAAAATAAATATGAAAATAATCCGTTCGAGAAAATTTCAAATAAACTTTTTAGTAACATTACAATACATCGCTAAAGACAAATCTAGTGCTAGCAAAAACTTTCAAAAAGAGCTTGATAAGCTTCTAAAAAACATCCCAAACTTTCCATACAAATATAGACAATCAATTTATTTTGACGATAAAAATGTAAGAGATTTAATATACAAAAAGTATACTATAAATTACGAAATAAATTTAGAAGAAAATAGTATTGAAATACTAAATATTTTCAATCAAAACAAACCTTCACAGCAGTAAAGATACAACAAAACATAGGAAG
>Ga0256837_1002819_pt1 | contig 10394 bp, 6 predicted proteins | sample 4562384metaG_FD_185976 | JGI IMG/M metagenome (GOLD analysis project Ga0256837, IMG submission 185976) | Hydrothermal vent microbial communities from Guaymas Basin, Mexico - 4561-384 | ecosystem: Environmental > Aquatic > Marine > Hydrothermal vents | place: Mexico: Guaymas Basin | collected... | reverse complement strand
ATTGTAGAAAATAAACCTCTTGCAAGACAACTTTATGCTGAGGTTGAAATAGATGAAGAAATTCCAGAAAAATTATATAAAGCTGTAATTGAAGTGCTTGTATATGTGTATAAAACAAAAGGAAAAACTATTTAAGTTTTTTTTAAGTTAAAAAATGTTATCATACACAACGACTAACAGTCGTTAAAAAAATGATTTAAATTACTATTAAAAAATATAAAATGCTATTTTTATGGGTATTTTTAGAGTGATTTTGATTAAAATAATAAAGGTGGTTAATTGATATGAAAAAAGTAAAAGCAGTGTTAATGGCAGGGGGGTTTGGAACAAGAATTATGCCTCTTACAACTTCGATTCCTAAACCAATGCTTCCTATTACAAATATTCCAATGATGGAAACTATTATTCAAAGACTTATAGAAGTTGGTATAGATGATATTATTATATTGTTGTATTATAAACCAGAAATTATTAAAAATTATTTTAAAGATGGTAAAAAATGGGGAATTAAAATAAACTATGTATTACCAGACGATGATTATGGAACAGCTGGTGCAGTAGGTTGTGCAAGAGATTTTTTAGATACTACTTTTATGGTAGTAAGTGGAGATGTTGTAAATGATTTTGATTTGGAATCTATTTTAAAATTTCATTTTGAAAAAAAATCAAAACTTACAATAACTCTTACAAGAGTAGATAATCCTTTACAATTTGGAGTTGTTGTTACAAATAAAGATAATAGAATTGTTAAATTTTTAGAAAAACCAAGTTGGGGAGAAGTATTTAGTGATACTATAAATACAGGATTATATGTTATAGAACCAGAAGTTTTAAAAGAGATTCCTATAAAAGAAAATTTTGATTTTTCAAAAAATTTATTTCCTAATTTAATGAAACAAGATATTTCTTTATGGGGATTTGATGCTAAAGGTTATTGGAGAGATGTAGGAAATCCGTATAGTTATTTAGAACTTCATAAAGATATTTTTGATGGTAAATTGAAATGGGATTTTAAAAAATCACAAAATGATAAAATAGCTAAATCTGTAATATGTGATGGTGTTGTAAGTATAGATTCAGATGTTAAAATAGATGAAAATACATATATTAAAGATTCTACAATAGGTAAAAATACAAAAATAGGTAAAAATTGTAATATACAAGATTGTGTAATATGGGATAATGTTATTATAAAGGATAATTCTAATTTAAAAGATGTAATTATTTGTAATAATGTAGAAATAAATTGTAATTTTAATGCTGAAAAAGGTGCTGTAATTGCTGAAAAAACTAAAATTGGAAAAAATGTTTCAATAGATAAAAATATTACAATCTGGGCTAAAAAAATTATAGAAGATAATTCTATTATTAGCACAAATATAGTGGGTGATAATAAAGTAAAAAATACTCTTTTTAATCAAGGTAAAATAGTAGGTGTTCCAAATACTGAAATAACTTCTGAAATGGCATTAAAGTTTGCAGAAGCATTTGGAACTACATTACCTGTAGGAGCGACGGTATATGTATCAAGAGATTATGCTAAAAGTTCAAGAATGTTAAAAAGACTTATTTTAGGAGGGCTTTTAAGTGTAGGTATAAATGTCGTAGATATTGAAGCTACACCAAGTAATATAGTTCGTTATTCTTTATTTAAAAATGATAATATAAGTGCTGCAATTCATATTAGACAATCAATTCATCAAGAAGATAATACTGAGATAATGGTATTTTCTTCTGATGCTATGTTGTTAGGAAATAATTATTCAAAAGATATAGAAAAAATATTTTTTAAAGAAAATTTTAGAATTGTTGAATTTGATAAAATTGGTGAAATAATAAAATTAAATTCTTTTAAAAAAAATTATATAAAAGGGCTTGAAGCAAATCTTAGTTTTGCAAGTGAGCATAAAAAACCATCTATATCTATTGATTTAATGTATGGAATGGTGTCTGATATTTATCCAGATATTTTGAGTATTTTTAATATAGATAATGTTATGATAAATGCATATGTAAATGAATCTAAACTTACTAAAATTTCGAGCACAGCTAAAACAAATTTAAACAATTTATCTAAAATTGTTACAGCTATGAAAAATGATATTGGTATAGCTTTATATCCAAATGCTCAAAAAGTAGAATTTGTAGATAATAAAGGTAGAATTGTTCCATCACACAAGATGTTAATGGCAATTATCTATATGATGCATTTACATGATGGAAAAGATTATAAAATATATCTTCCAGCATGGGCTCCAGAAATTTTTGATGAAAAATTTTCAGATATATTGATTAATAGAGGAAGAATAATGGATAAAGATGTAAAATTTTTAACTTCTTTTGATTTATTAGCTGATACAAATGGAAATTATGCATTTACAAATTTTGGTATTCATTCTGATGGAATTTATACAAGTTTAAAAATTATAGAAATGTTATATATTTTAAAAAGAGATTTAGCTTCTATTATAGAAGAAATACCTGCTTATGAATTTGAACATATTAAAATAAATGTTCCTTCTTCAAAAAAAGGGACAGTAATGAGAAAATTTTTAGAAAAAGCAGAAGATAGAAAAGTTTCTAATATTGATGGAGTTAAGATTTATATTTCAAATTCTAATTGGGTTTTAGCTATACCAGATGATTATTATGATATAGTCCATTTATATATTCAAGCAAAAAATGATAAAAAACTTCAAAAAATTAAAAATGAATTTACTAAATATATAAAAAGTTGGATAGAATGATTTTATTTTTTTATCATATGCATCAACCTTCATATATAAATAAAAATGGCATAATTTCTATGCCATGGGTATTTTTACATGCTTTAAAAGATTATTATGATATGCCTTATTTAATTTTAAAAACCAAACAAAAAGCAGTGTTTAATTTAACTTCTACTTTAATAACCCAATTAAAATTATATAACGATTATAAAAATGATAAGTTTTTAACACTAATGTATAAAAATATTTCATTATTAGATAAGTCTGAAAAAGAATATTTATTAAAAATTTTTAATTCTTTAAATAAAAATATGATAAAAAACGAATATTTTAATACTTTAATAAATAAAGAAATTCTTACAGATTATGAATTTTTAGATTTAGAAGTTTTATTTTTATTATCTTGGTGTGGTAACTATTTAAAAGAAAATAATGAATTTATAAAATTGTTATTAAATAAAAATAACTTTAAAGAAGATGAAAAAATAAAACTTTTAAATATCTCTTTGGAATTTATAGGAAATATTTTAAATTTTTATAAAAAACTACAAAATGAAGGGGTTATCTTAATATCTACTACTCCTTTTTATCATCCTATATTACCTTTGTTGATAGATTTTGAAAATGCTAAAAAAGCAAATCCTTTAACATTTATGCCAAAAAACTATATTTCTTTAAAAGATGATGCAATTTTACAAGTAAAAAAAGCTGTTAAATTATATAAGAAAACATTTGAAACTGCTCCTATAATATTTTGGCCAGCAGAGGGTGCAGTAGATAGTGAGAGTATAGAATTATATAAAAAAGAAGGTATAAAATTTATAGCTACTGATGAAGAAATTTTGAAAAAAAGTGGAAAAAATGATATTTCTCAAATTTATAATTTTAATGGTGTTAAGATAATGTTTAGAAATCATTTTTTAAGTGATTTAATAGGATTTAAGTATAGATTTTTAGATGTAAAAGATAGTGTTGATGATTTTATTTCTAAAATAGACAAAAATAAAAATAATTTTATCATATTAGATGGTGAAAATGCTTGGGAGTATTATAAAAATGGTGGATATGATTTTTTAGAAAATTTATATCTTAGATTAAAAAAAGAGAATATAAAAACTTTTTTACCTATTGAAATAAATGATGTTAAAAAATTAGATAATCTACAATCAGGTAGTTGGATTTATGGTAATTTTGATACTTGGGTAAATCATTTTGAAAAAATAAAAGCATGGGAATTATTATTTAAAACTAAAAAAGAGATAAAAGTTATAAATGATAAAATAGAGGAATGTTTTTTAAAAGCAGAATGTAGTGATTGGTTTTGGTGGTATGGAGAAGAGCATAATAGTATGTTTAAAAAAGAGTTTGATATATTATTTAGGAATAATTTAATGCATATTTATGAATTAGCAAATGAAGATATTCCAGAAATTTTGTTTGAACCTATTGTGAAAACTAGTTATAAATCCTCTTTTTCATATCCAAAAAATTATATAACTCCTATAATAGATGGAAAAATTAGCTCTTTTTTTGAATGGTTAGGAAGTGGGGAATTTGTTCCAGAATTTAATTCTATGCAAGAAAATTCTAAAATTAAAAAAATTTTATTTGGCGAAGATAAAACAAATATATATTTTGCAATTTTTTCTAAAAAGAAAATTAAAAATTTAAAGATATTTATTAAGGCAGATAAGTTTTATGAAATTAAATGTAAAAAATTAAAGTGTAAATCTGATTTTGATATTAAAATGGTTTATGAAGATATTTTAGAAATATCAATTAAAAAAGAGTTTAAAACAGATAAAATTTCTGTTTATTTTGAAATAGATTCAGAAATAACTCCAAATTTAAAACCTATAGATATTGATTTAAAAGAAACATTTTCAAAGTTTTGGTATGTCTAAATTGCTTTTTGGAGTGCATATGCACCAACCAGTGGGAAATTCTTTTGAAGTTATACAAAAAGCAGTAAATGAATGTTATTTTCCTTTTTTTAATACAATTAAAGATTTTAATTTTAAATTTGCTTTTCATTCAAGTGGTTGGATTTTGGAAGTTATAAAAAATGATTTTCCAAAACTATTTGAAATAATTAAAAATTTAGCACAAAAAGGGAACATAGAATTTTTTACAGGAGGATTTTATGAGCCTATTTTACCAATTATTCCATCAAGTGATAGATTAGTTCAAATAAAAAAATTAAATAACTTTTTATTTGAAAATTTTGGAGTAAAACCAAAAGGATTATGGCTTACAGAAAGGGTTTGGGATTATTCTATTTTAAAAGATATAGTAAAAAGTGGAATTGAATATATTATGGTAGATGATTTTCATCTTCAAGCAAGTGGATATGAAGAGATAGAGGGTTATTATATTACTGAAAACGAGGGCGAAATCCTAAAACTAATACCTATATCACAAGAGTTAAGGTATTCTATTCCATTTGATGAATTATCATCAAGTATAGCAAAAATTACTTCAAAAAAATATGCAATTATGTTTGATGATTTAGAAAAATTTGGAATGTGGCCAAATAGTTATGAATGGTGTTATAAAAAAAATTGGTTAAAAAAGTTTTTTGCTAAAATGGAAAAATTATCTATCCATTTTCAAGATTTTATTTCAAATACTAAACCAATTTCTTTAGCTTATATTCAAAATTTATCATATCCTGAGATGCAAAAATGGTGTTTGAAAGCAGATAAATATATTAAATATAAAGAGAATCAATACTTCAAAGGATGTATATGGAAAAATTTTTTTAATAAATATCCTGAATCGAATTATCTTCATAAAAGAATGTTAGAAATTTCAAAACAGAAAAAATCTGAAAATTTATATAAATTGCAAGATAATGATGTGTTTTGGCATGGGGTTTTTGGTGGGATATATTTAGGAATTTTAAGAGAGAATAGTTATAAATATTTACTTTTAGCAGAAAAAGAGATAGATAGAAAAAATTTAACTATAAAAGATATAGATTTAGATGGATATGATGAAATTATTGTAAAAAATAATAAGTTTTTTATATTGTTTAATCATAAAGGAGAAATAGTTGAATTTAGCGATTTAATATCATTAAATAATTATCAAAATATGGTTTCTCGAAAAAAAGAGGGATATTTTTTTGAAGCACCAAAAAAGAAAAAAAATAATGGACTTGCTTCAATTCACGAAATAAGTTTAGATAAACCAGATGATTTGATTTTTGATAGATATTTAAGATATTCATTTATTGTGTATGAAATTTTTGAAGATTTTTCTAAAACAACATTTTTTGAAGATAATTTTACAAAAAAAGAAATTAGTTTTAATTATACAGATAAATTAAATTTTATCTCTGATGAGGTTACTAAAAAATTTAAGATAAATGAAAAATTATTTTTTGAAATAACTACGAATAAAAAAATAGCTATTGAGCTTAATTTTTATGGGGAGCATATTAACAAAGAAGATTTTTTTTCAAATGAAATTATTTTAGATAATTTAATAATACAATTAGATAAACCTTGTCAAATATTTGCTTTTGAATTGTTTACTTATTCAAAAACCGAAATGGGTTATCAAAAAGAATTTCAAGGAGTTAGTATTTCTATAATAACTAATAAAACGATAAAAGGATATATTGATGTCAGAGATTAGATATGATATTTTAAAAGATGAATATGTACTAATAGCTCCCGAAAGAGCAAGACGGCCAATAAAATTAAATGATTCTAATGTAAAGGAAAACAATACTGAATGTCCTTTTTGTCCGCAAAACGAACATCTTATAGAAAATGAGATTTTTTCTATAAAAAAAGATAATAAATGGAGAACAAAAGTTATTCCAAATATTTATAGAGTTGCTGGTATAGAAAATAAATTTTATAAAAAAATAGATGGAATTTTTGAGAGTTTTGGAACTTATGGTGCTCACGAAGTTATTATTGATACTCCAAAACATAATGTTAATATATGGGATTTAAAAACAGATGAAATAGTAGATTGGCTTAAAACAATACAAATTAGATATGAAGACTTAAAAAAAGATAAAAATCTTATATATTTAAATGTTTTTAAAAATTCCGGAATCAAGGCAGGGGCTAGTCAATCTCATCCACATACACAAATTATATCTTTGCCTATTATTCCACGAAAAAAAATAAATCTTTATAAAAGAAGTTTAGAAAATTATAAACAAGAAGGAATTAGTCTTTTTGAAAAGGTGTTTTCAAATGAAAAATTTTTAGTAGAAAAAACAGCTAAATTTTTTGCTGTTACACCATTTAGTAGTGCTTTTGCGTTTGAGATAATAATAATTCCAAATGACTTTAATTATGAAATGCAAAATATTACTGATTTAGCAAAAATAATAAAAAATGTAAGTAAAAAATTAAAAGCTCATCTTGGAATATTTGATTTTAATTTGTATTTTGATTTTCCACCATTAAATAAAAATTTTCAAAATAAAGATTTTTTTGATGAAATAGATAAAATAGCTTGTTTTAATATTAGAATAATTCCTAGAATATATAATATAGCAGGATTTGAAATATCAAGTGGAATGTTTATAAATGTTATTCCCCCAGAAAAAGTTTATGAGGTTTTTGGGATATGAAAATAGCTATGGATATAGGTGGGACTTTTACAAGGTTTTTGATAAAAGATGAGTTGATTAAAATTAAAACTATAAATTTAAAATTAGAATATATTTTAAAATTGATACAAAAATATAAAATTAAAAAAATAGGAATATCATTTGCAGGGCAAGTAAATAATAATAAAATTTTATCTTCTCCAAACACTACTTTAAATAATGAATTTTTTGATAAATTAAGAAAACATACAAAAATAAAGATAGAAAATGATTTAAAATGTGCAGGAATTTTTTATAAATCTAAATATAAAAAAAATTTTGCTTTGCTTTTTAGTGGGACAGGAATTGGAAGTTGTTATTTTGATAAAAATTTAATAAAAGGAGTAGGTAATTTAGCAGGAGAAATAGGACATATTCCTTATAAAAAAGCACCTTTTAAATGTGGTTGTGGAAAAGATAATTGTTTAGAATTATATGCAAGTGGAAGTGGTATTAAAAAATGGTTAAAATATTATAATATGAATAATAATTTAAAATTAAAATCTTTAAAAGGGAGTAAAATTTTTAAAGAATATATTTTAGCATTACAAAAAGCAATAGCGATTATTATAACTATGTTAAATCCTAAAATTTTGATTTTAGGAGGGGGAGTTATAGAAAATAATAGATGGATTTTAGATGAATTAGAATTAGAAAAATATACATTTTCAAAGAGTTTAAAAATGTGTGAAATAAAAATAAATAGAGAAAAACAAGTAAATTTAAAAGGAGCTTTAAAATTATGGAAATAAAAAAAGTATTATTTGTAACAAGCGAATGTGTCCCTTTCGCAAAAACAGGTGGATTAGCAGATGTATCTTCTGCTTTACCAAAAGCTTTAAAAAAAGAAGGTGTAGATATAAGAATAGTTATGCCAAGATATTATATTGTAGATAAAGAAAAATATAAACTAAAAGCATTAGAGGGTGAATTAGTTGTTCCTATGGGTAAATTAGGAAATTTATATGCACAAGTATTTGAAGGTATGTTGCCAAATAGTGATGTAAAAGTATATTTTATAGAATATGAAGATTTTTTTGGTAGAAAAGGTTTATATGATGATAATAATATAGCTTATAAAGATAATGATATAAGATTTATATTTTTAAGTAAAGCGAGTATAGAATTAAGTAAAAAAATAGATTTTATACCAGATATTTTTCATTGTAATGATTGGCAAAGTAGTGCTTTAAATATAATTTTAAATACAAAATATGCTTTAGATTCTACTTTTTCTCATACAGCATCTGTTTTATCTATCCATAATATCAACTATCAAGGTAAATTTGATAAGTCTGCATTAGATTATTTAGAATGTGATTATAAACATTTTAATATGTATGAATTAGAAGATTTTGGTGGAGTTAATTTATTAAAAGGTGGAATTAAGTTTTGTGATGCAATAACAACAGTTAGTCCAACTTATGCAAAAGAGATACAAACTCCAGAATTTGGGTGTGGATTAGACCAGCATATAAAAGGGCTTAATTATAAATTATTTGGTATATTAAATGGAGTAGATTATGATGAATGGAATCCAAAAACTGATAATTTAATAAAACAAAAGTATAGTGTTTCATCTATAAATAAAAAATCTATAAATAAAGAAGATTTACAGAAAATTTTTGATTTACCACAAAAAAATGTGCCTATGTTTGGATTTATAGGTAGATTAGTAGAGCAAAAAGGGATAGAATTGATTGCTTCAATATTTGAAGAATTTATTCAAGAGGATATACAATTTATTATGCTTGGAACTGGTGAAAAATGGGCTGAAGATTTTTTTAGAAATATGGAAAACAAATATCCAGATAAATTTAAATGTTATATAGGATACAATAATGAAATGGCACATAAGATAGAAGCAGGAGTTGATATATTTTTAATGCCTTCTTTATTTGAACCTTGTGGATTAAATCAAATGTATTCTTGTATTTATGGAACTTTACCATTAGTTAGAGGAACAGGAGGGTTAGAAGATTCTATTATTAATTTTGATGAAAAAGATGCTAATGGATTTAAATTTTATGAAGCTAGTCCTATGGCACTAATAAATACTATAAAATGGGCTATTAGTAGTTACTATTCTAATAGATTTAAAAAAGTGCAAAAAAATGCTATGAAAAAAGATTTTAGTTGGAAAAAAAGTGCAAAATTATATAAAGATGTTTATATGTATGCTAAATTACCCAAATTAGTTAGGAGATGAATATGAATAATAAATCTATAAATATATATATTCCAGATTTACCAACAGAAATATCTGGAATTAGAGATATGGCCTTAAATTTATGGTGGAATTGGAATGCAATAGGTAAAAAATTATTTAAAGAAATGGACCCTTATTTATGGACTTATGTAGAACACAATCCTATAAAATTATTAAGAATCATAGATAAGCAAAGATTAAATGAGTTAGCGAAAGATAAAAAATTTATAAAACTTTATAAACTTGCATATATAAAATTTAAAAATTATATGTCAAAAAATAAAATAGATAAAGAATTACCTGTTGCATATTTTTGTGCAGAATTTGGACTTCATCATTCTCTTCCTATTTATTCAGGAGGGCTTGGATTTTTAGCCGGAGATGTCTTAAAAGAGGCAAGTGATATGAATCTACCAATGGTAGGAATAGGCTTTTTATACCCTTTTGGATATGTAACTCAAGATATATCTCCTGATGGTTGGCAATATGAAGTCAATAAAGAAATAGATAAAGATGAAGCTCCTATTATGAGAGTATTAGATAAAGAGGGAAAACATTTAGTAATAGAGTTACCTTTTATTACACCAAAAGTATATGTAGGAGTATGGAAAGTAAATGTTGGGAAGGTTGAGCTTTTTTTATTAGATACAGATGTAGAACAAAATTCTCCATTAGATAGACAAATAAATTCAAAACTTTATACTCCTGATATTAATCAAAGATTAAGACAACAAATTATATTAGGAATAGGTGGAATTGAATTATTAAAACATTTAAATATTGATTATTCTGCTTTACATCTTAATGAAGGACATTCTGTATTTGCTTTATTTGAAAG
>Ga0256837_1002816_pt1 | contig 10405 bp, 6 predicted proteins | sample 4562384metaG_FD_185976 | JGI IMG/M metagenome (GOLD analysis project Ga0256837, IMG submission 185976) | Hydrothermal vent microbial communities from Guaymas Basin, Mexico - 4561-384 | ecosystem: Environmental > Aquatic > Marine > Hydrothermal vents | place: Mexico: Guaymas Basin | collected... | reverse complement strand
GTTAGAGTAAAAAATAAAAAAGTTTTGTTTTTGAAATTATAGCGAAATAAGTAAGATTCTTTGGTATGAGCTCACGCAGGCACTGATTAACAGCACTATTTTTCAATATCTTTATTAACAAAGAACTAAGCGAGCTGATTATGCAAAAAGTTTCATTTAACGTTTGCTTTAGTATAATAGCACAAAAAAAAAGAATCAAGAAATAATGACAAATATAATTTTATGTGGTGGGAGCGGGACTCGTTTATGGCCGATAAGCAGAACTCTTTTGCCAAAACAGTTTGTTCCGATGTTTGACGGGTATTCACTTTTTCAGCAAACTGTAGAGCGTAACAGGCTGCTGTGTGAAAAAAGTTTCATTGTCTCAAATACAGAGCAGTATTTTTTAGCTAAAGATCAACTAGATGAAATAAATCAAAAAAAAGATATTTCATTTCTTTTAGAACCGCTGGGGCGTAACACTGCACCTGCAATTGCATTGGCTTGTTTTGGACTTGATTCAAAAGCTGTTTTGTTGGTAACACCCTCAGATCATATGATAAAAAAAGAAGATGAGTATCAAAAAGTTGTAAAAAAAGCCCAAAGATTGGCTGAAGAGGGTTCTTTGGTTACATTTGGCATCACTCCGACCTTTGCAGAGACGGGGTTTGGTTATATTGAAGCAGAGGGCTTGAATGTAAAAGCATTTCATGAAAAACCTGATGAAGCTACAGCCAAAAACTACATAAAGCAAGATAATTTTTACTGGAACAGTGGTATGTTTTGTTTTCAGGCAGGTGTTTTTCTGCAAGAGCTAAAAAAATATGCACCCGAGATTTACAAAGCGGCAGAAGACGCCTTTGCCCATAAAATCACAACACACAATGATGATGCACATATTATCCGCATACGGCATGAAAAGATGCTGAGTATTCCCCAAGAGAGCATAGACTATGCCGTCATGGAAAAAAGCGACAAAGTAAAAGTAGTCGCAGCAGACATAGGCTGGTCAGATCTTGGTAGTTTTGATGCACTCGCCCAAGAATTTGAAAGTGATGAAAACGGCAATACCCGTAATGAAAACCTCATTGCCATTCACTCAAAAAACAACTTTGTCTATCCAAGTGAGCGTTTAATCTCTTTGGTAGATGTTAATGACCTCATAGTCGTAGATACGCCCGATGCTCTGCTCGTCAGTAAAAAAGGCAATTCTCAAAAAATAAAATCAATAGTCAAAGAGTTAAAAGGCAGAGATAGCGACTTGCACAACATACATCAAACAGCCCACCGTCCATGGGGAACATATACGATCTTAGAAGAGAGCCCAGGCTACAAAATAAAACGCATAGTTGTCAAACCGGGCAAACGCCTCTCTTTGCAGAAACATTTTCACCGCAGTGAACACTGGATAGTCGTCAGCGGTACGGCAACTGTTACCATCGGTGAAAATGTTACAACACTCAGAGCAAACGAATCCACCTATATAAAAATGGGAGAACTTCACAGACTCGAAAATGAGGGAAAAATAGATGTTGTTCTCATTGAAGCACAAGTGGGTGACTATACCGGAGAAGATGACATCATCAGAATAGAAGACGATTATGAGAGAGTCTAAGTGATACATAATATTTTACTTGCTTTTGAATTTGCTAAAAGAGATTTTAAAGAGCGTTATGTAGGTACAGGGTTTGGACAATTATGGTATTTTATATCACCGGCTGTAACTATATTTATTTATACCGTTATATTTTCAGACTTTATGAAAATGAAAATGAACATTATAGACAGTACCTATGCCTATAGTATCTACCTTATTCCCGGTTTACTTGCCTGGACATCCTTTAGTACAATTATCATGAGACTTAACACCTCTTTTTTTGAAAAAGCAGGACTCATCAAAAAGATCAATGTTCCCATGTACACTTTTCAAATAGCCATCACACTGACGGAATTTTTTACCTTTTGTATCGCAATGTTTCTAGGACTCGGCTTTTTACTCCTTGTGCACCAGCCTATTACCTGGACTTTTTTATGGCTCATTCCCGTTATGCTTATACAAACCGTATTTGCTTTTGGTTTAGGTGTCATATTTTCTCTTTTTACTCCGTTTTTTAAAGATATGAAAGAGATTATACCCATCATAATACAACTGTGGTTTTGGATGACACCTATCATTTATGTCAAAACTATGCTAGCGAACAAATATCCGCTGCTGCTAACATACAATCCATTTTATTATTTTGTTGATATTTATCAAAATATTTTTCTTTATTCAAAAGCCCCCTCCATACACTCTTTGCTTATTATTTCTTTAGAAGCCTTTGTATCACTACTAATTGCAGGCTACTTTTATAAAAAAATGATTAGTACTATTAAGGACATAATTTAAATGAAAAAACTCTTAGAAGTAAAAAATGTCTCTAAAATCTACAAAATGTATAACAACAATTTAGACAGACTAAAAGAAATTTTTTTTAAAAAATCTTACCATAAAGAATTTGCAGCCAACAAAAACATCTCTTTTGAGCTTTTTGAGAGTGAAACTCTCGGTATCATAGGCGTAAACGGTGCAGGAAAATCAACTATACTTAAAATTATTGCCGGTGTAAGCGACCCGACAAGCGGTGAGGTTGTAAGACATGGCAGAGTCACGGCACTTTTAGAACTCGGTACCGGTTTTAACGACCAAATGACAGGCAGACAAAACATTTTTTTAAATGGAACGCTTATAGGAATGACACACAAAGAGTGCCAAGAAAAAGAAGCGGATATAGTAGCATTTAGTGAGCTTGGAGAATATATAGACGAACCCATTATGACCTACTCTTCGGGAATGAAAATGCGACTTGCTTTTTCTATAGCTATCTTTTCACAACCACAGGTGCTCATCGTCGATGAAGCACTCAGTGTCGGAGATGCTCACTTTGCAGCAAAATGTACTAAAGCATTAAAAGAGCGCAAAGAGCAACATATGTCTATTATTTATGTTTCGCATGACCTTAACTCATTAAAACTTCTTTGTGACAGAGTAATACTTTTAAATCGTGGGCATATAGAAGAAGAAGGTTCTCCAGAAACTGTTATAAACAGTTATAATTTTCTCATTGCAAAACTCAATGATAATGAAGAAGCAATGTCAATTAAAAAAGAAAGTACAAGTTCATTTGGTACATTTGATGTAGAAATTACCAAAGTAATTATATCCGGTGAAAAATCAAAATCAAATATTGTAAGTTCTGGAGAACAAACAAATATTATTCTTTACATAAAAGCATATCAGGACTTGCCCAATAAAACTATAGGTATAATGATTAGAGATAAATACGGACAGGATATTTTTGGAACAAATACCTTACATCATAAAAAAAATATAACTTTTATAAAAGGAAAAGAGTATAAGTCTGTTTTTTCGATGCCGATGAATCTTGGAGTTGGAAAATATAGTGTAACGGTTGCTATTCATTCAAATGAAAGTCATACTGATAACTGTTCCCATTGGATGGACTATGCAGCAGATTTTGAAGTGGCAGGAGTACAAGGGTATCTGTTTGGAGGTCTCTGTAGATTAGAACCAAGTATAAATATAGAGGAAATCAAAATTGATACAATTAAATAATTTATCAGAAGAAGAGATAATAACTTTATTGCAAAATGAAGTAAAAAATATGAAGCAATCCAAAAAAGAACTACCAATATTAAACACATTGTCTAATACAAAAAATAACCCTAACTACTCTTTAGCAAAGAGTATAGGAAAGTATCTTGACAGTATAGGTTTTTATAGATTTGTGATGTTTGTTAAAAATAATTTTAGAATTTTTCCAGAGTATCAAATCTATGAGATGCATGATTTTAACAAATATTATGATATAAAATTTATAGAAAATGCATTTGAAAAAATTTTAAACAGAAAAGCCAATGAGGAGGAGAAGGTTTATTATCTCAATTTGTTAAGAAGTGGAAATTTAAGTAAAACAGAAATAATTGTTTCTATATACAACACAACAGAAGCAAAACAAAACAACACAAAAATATTGGGGATAAAAAAAAGATCTCTCGTGGCTAAAATATTTCAACTGCCCATATTTGGATATATTTTTAAATCTATTTTTTATTTAGTAACTTTGCCAAGATTCATAAGAAGAATTAATGCTTTTGAAAATCATGTTATGAAAATGCAAGAAGAAGCAATGCAGGAACTGCAAAAAAAAGTAGATGAAACAAAGTTTGAACAGGAACTGCAAAAAAAAGTAGATGAAACAAAGTTTGAACAGGAACTGCAAAAAAAAGTAGATGAAACAAAGTTTGAACAGGAACTGCAAAAAAAAGTAGATGAAACAAAGTTTAAACATTTTCAAAATAGCTTGAAAAAAAATGATGTTCCTGACAGTTATGAAATATCTTCACCGAATTACAATACAAAAACAGTAAATAAATCTGACGATATGTATTACTCTTTGTTTGAAATGGCATTTTATAACCATGATTTTATCATTGAAAAACAAAAGATATATTTACCTTATATCGTGCATCATAAATTAAATCAATATCACCTTGACATAGGATGTGGAAGGGGTGAATTCTTATCTATCTTAAAAGAAAATCATATAAAATCAAAAGGCATAGATATAAATTCTGTAGAGATTAATGCACTTAAAAACAAAGGTTATAGCGTAGAATTGAATGATGCTGTCTCCTATTTGAAACAAACAAATGAGAAATTTTCCTCCATATCAGCTTTTCAAGTTATAGAACATTTGGAATATGATTATTTAAAACAGCTTGTTTCTCTTGCATATCAAGCTTTAAATAAAGATGGAATTTTGATTTTAGAAACTATCTGTCCCTATAACCCTGTAACAATAAACAGTTTTTATATGGACGAAACTCATAAAAAGCTTATTCCACCTGAGTTAATTTCTTTTATTTTGCAATGGGTGGGTTTTAAAGATATTAAAATTCTATTTAGCTCTCCTCTGCCAAAAGAATTAAGACCAAAAGATGATTTACTACGAAGTTATCACGATTATGCAGTAATAGGACACAAAAAATGAAAATTATAATGGAACTCTTGGCAATACAATCAGAAGGTTCACGCAATAGAGGAATCGGGCGATATTCAGAAGAACTGACAAAAGCCTTATTGACATTATTAAAAAATTCTGAAATAAAACTCTATCTCAGTGATTTATACCCTGAATTTGACAAAACAATTAAAACATATTTTAAAAATTTAGTCAATCAGGATCATATTATAAAATACCAAACAATAGATTTAACAAATAAGAATTTTTTACAAAGAAATCAATACAGAGAGTTAAATACCTATCTTTTTTCACTGCAGGCGAATAAACAACAAAGTGATATTGTCCATCTTCACAGTCTATTTGAGGGAATGGAAGGAAAAGCCGGAGCTATAAAAAACTTTAATTTTCTTAATGCTAAAACCGTAGTAACACTGTATGATTTAATTCCTCTTATTTTTAAAAATATCTATTTACAAACAGAGGATGTGAAAAAATTTTATTTTCAAACACTTCTTTCTTTTTACCATGCTGATTATATTGTTGCTATTTCTGAAGCGACAAAAGAAGATGCCATAAATATTTTAGGTATTCCTGCTGAAAAGATTATAAATATCAGTGGTTCAATAGATAAAAAGAAATTTTTTAAAAGAGAAAACATACCAGAAAAAGAAAAAATATTAAGTAAATTTTCTATTGAAAAATCTTTTATTATGTACACCGGTGGTATAGACTTTCGTAAAAATATTGATGCAAGCATCGAAGCTTTTGCAAATTTAGAGGAAACTTTGCTGCAACAGTATCAATTTGTTATAGTTTGCAAAATTACAAATAGTGAAAAAGAACGCCTTTTAAGGCTGGCACGAGAAAATAATCTGAAAGAGAATGCAATTGTTTTTACAAATTTTGTATCAGATGAAGAGTTAAATGCTCTTTATAATCTTACAACTCTTTTTATTTTTCCATCCATATATGAAGGATTTGGCTTACCTGTTTTAGAAGCTATGACTTGTGCCAAAGCCGTAATCGGTAGTGATACATCAAGTATTCCCGAAGTTATAGGCAGAAAAGATTGCCTCTTTAATCCTAACAATATCCCATCTATTACAAATACTATTGAGAAAATTTTGCAAGATGAAAAATACCGTAAAGAGCTGGAAAATTATTTTTTTAATCGTGCCAAGGAATTTTCATGGGAAAACTCGGCAAAAAAAGTTATTCAAATATATCAAAAATTAAAAAAAGAAAAGAAAAGAAAAATTATACGAAAAAAAATAGCTTTTTTTTCTCCTTTGCCACCGATGAAATCTGGTATTTCAGATTATAGTTTAGATTTATTACCATTTTTATTAAAGTATTGCGACATAGATATTTTTATAGACGACTATGAAGTTCAAGCAGATTTTATCAAATACAATTGCAATATTTATAATTATAGATTATTTGAAGACATGTATGAACAATATGACGAAATTATCTATCAATTCGGCAACTCCGAGTTTCATGCTTACATGTATGACATAGCACTGAAATATTCAGGTATCATTGTTTTACATGATTTCTTTTTAAGTGGTTTAGTCAATTATATTGCACATACGACAAATGAAAATGAGCTCTTTTTAGATACACTTATCTATGCACATGCCGCAAAAGGAAAAGAAGCAAAGAAAAATTTACTTGCTTCAAAAGTAACTCTTACAGATTGCATTAAAAAATTTCCCGTAAATAAGCAAGTTTTAGATAGTGCAAAAGCTGTTATTATGCACTCTCAATATGCTATTGATTTGATAGAAAAATATTATAATAACAGTTATAACACAGTAAAAATCAATCAACTTATCAACCTTCCATCTGAACAACTATTACAAAAAAAAGAGTACTACAAAGAGAAACTAAATCTAAAAGATTCTCTTATTATTAGCGCCTTTGGGCATATAGGAGAGACCAAACAGTACGATTTTATACTCAAAAGTATGATAAAAGAGAAATTCTTTGAAAAGTACAACATAAAACTCCTCTTTGTCGGAGAGTTTTCAGATCCGTTATATAAAAGAAAAATTCTAAGCATTATTAAAAAGTATGCTTTGGCACAACAGGTTGTGATTACAGGTTTTGTATCAGACAAGTCCTACAAGGAATACCTTCTTGCAACAGACATAGCCATAAATTTACGAAAAGACTCCAGAGGAGAGACCTCTCGTGCACTGCTAATGAATATGGCATATGCTCTACCGACTATTATAAATGACTATGCAACTTTTAGCGAATTTCCTTCTAATACGGTTGCAAAGATAATTTTATTTTCACAAAAAAGTTTTAATGATACTTTGGAAAAATTAATTTCTGACAATACATACAGAAAACAAATAGCGAAAAACGCTTATTATTATATAAAAGAAAACCATAATATTTTAGATATTGCACAGCAATATTATGAAACAATACGCGGTGTAGGCGGCTCCGCTGATAATTTTGAGAAAAACTCCATAAAAGAGATTGCAAAAATTATAGTCGAAAACAATCTTGAAAATATAAGTAAATCCGAATATAAAAAAATCGCTAAAATCTTAAAGAAGACTGTTTCATGTTAAAAAAGGAATTCTTATAACAAAACAATATTAGCTTAAGCTAAAAATGACATAAGCTATAGTATTATTGTATGTTAAATTAAATTTTAAAAGGATTGTAATGGCTACAATGGAAGATAAAATAATAGGCTTATACGCAGGGTTTTTCAACAGAGCACCAGACAAAGAAGGTTTTGATAGTTGGGTGTCAAAGATAGAGTCTGGAGCATATACTTTAAATGATATAGCAAGAGGATTTGCAGGGCATCCTTTTTTTGAAGCTATTTACGATGGTAAAACAACGGAAGATTATGTTAACTCAATCTATACAAATATGTTAGGAAGCAGTGTTGATGCTGACGGACTAGCATATTATACTAACAAATTAAATGACTCCTCCCTCTCTTATACAAGAGCAGATATGGTAGCAGAGTTCATAGGAGGTGTGTTGGATGCAGATTTAACAGATTCAGCATTTGATTCTCTTACAGCAGCAGAAAGAACAGCTGCACAAAACAGACAATCACTTATGAAAAATAAAGTAGCTGTTTCTAAAGATTTTATCTCTAAACTAGGTGATCAAACCAATGTAGCAGATGCAGTTGATCCAACTGCTCATCCTTCTTATATAGCATCAGTTAATATATTAAGTGATGTTACAGAAGACGTAAATACAGTTAAAAATGCTCTGACTCTAATATCAACTGCCGTAGCTAACCCAGATAATGCTATCCAAACGATACTAAATAATTATACAAATTATATAGAAGGTACTGATGGAGATGATCGCATCATGGGAACAGATTACATAGATAGCATAACAGCTGGAGCGGGCAATGACATTATCAGAGCAGGCAAGGGCGTAGACAGAGTTTATGCCGGAGATGGAGATGACACCATAGTTGTTATAGGCGATTTGTCAGGTGGTGGAAAAATAAATTCAGCACAAGATACAGAAATTTTAGGAGAAGAACTTACAAATTTTAATGGCACAAATCTCAACGAAGATGAGAATGGAGCAGTAGAAATAATAGATGGCGGAGAAGGCACCGATACATTATATGTATATGGTACCGCTGATATATCAAATTATGATTTAACTTCTATAGAAGATGTTGTCATCCGTTCAGATGTGACTTTTTTAGGTGATTCTTTAAAAGAAATAAGATCTATAACAGGAGATGGAGGAAGTATTGTCAGAATTAAATCACTAGCAGATAAAGCTATCTCTTTAGTCTTGGATGATTTAGATTTAACATTTAAAGATATAGGAACAATTGACCTGGATGATTCTGTAGAGTTGTTGGTGAGCGATTTAAGTAAACTAGGTGGAGCTAAAACTTTAAGTGGCGGAGGTTCTATAAAATCAACAGTAAAAGATCTTGACTGGACAGGATACACTTTAAGTTCAGATTTAAAGGTACTTGGTTTTGATGGCACATCTTCTTCTACTGAAGGAGCTACTATTTATGATGGCTCAATGCTACATGGTGGAGACGCATCTGATACTTTGACAGGAACAGATAAAGATGATATTCTTTATGGTACAGATAAAAATGAAACATTAGATGGGTTAGCTGGAGATGATGTGTTGTATGGTGGAGCAGGAGATGATATATTTATCGTTTCTGATGAAGGCGTTAAAACCATAATGGACACAAAAGGAGTAGATACCTTAGATATTTCAAAACTTTCAAGTGGAGCTACTATTGACTTGAGTACAGGTGCAACCATCGACAGTACAACTATAGATTTAGGATCAGGTGGAACTATTGCAAGTATTCAACCTGTAGACTTGTATCTACTTCAAGACCTTTCAGGCTCTTTTTCTGATGATGTACATACTGTTCAAGGTCTTTTAAGTGGTGATAATGGTCTTATTAGTAGTATTAGAGATCTCCAGCCCAATACCAACTTTGGTATAGGTACTTTTGTAGACAATCCAGAAGCTGGAGGTTCTTCATATTCAGGTGATTATATATATGAAAATCAACAATCTATAGTAAGAGATGAAGTTTTATTTAAAGAGACAGTGGACAATATGATTGTTTTAAACGGAGGAGATGGTCCTGAAAGTCAATTAGATGCACTATACCAAACAGCTATAAGGGCAGATGATGAAATAGGCTTTAGAGATGGTGCTCTAAGAATTGTTTTATTAACAACAGATGCAACTTATCATAAAGCCGGTGATTTTTATGATGCGAACGAAAACAATGGAGATAAAGTTTTTGATGCTAATGAAGATTATGTGAGTATAGATCAAGTAAGAGAAGCAGTACTTGCCGCAAATCTATATCCAGTATTTGCCGTAACAGATGGGTATTATGATGATAACGTAACAGTATACGAAGATCTTGTATCAGAGTTGGGGGTAGGTAGTGTTACTACGCTATCTAGTGATAGTTCAAATCTTATAGATGTTATCAAAACAGCGATTACTACAGTAGACAAGGACTTTATAGACAATTTCATAGGAACATCTTTTGATGATATTATTACAAATAATAGTTTAGATAACTATATAGATGCAGGAGACGGCTTAGACACAGTTATCTTTACAGGAGATCAAGCTGAATATAATGTTTCACTTGACGGTGAAGACTTGATAGTCCAAGATACTATCATAAACAGAGATGGAACAGACACTCTGCATAATGTCGAAACTATAAGCTTTAACGGCGTTCTGATAGATACCTCAGATTATATTGTCTGATTAGATACAAAATGCACGGAACCCTTAGATTTGTTTTAGCACTGATGGTGGCACTCAGCCACCTCGGTGTCTCCCTCCCTCACTTCAACCAAGGTGTATCTGCTGTTGTAATCTTTTAT
>Ga0256837_1002813_pt1 | contig 10406 bp, 9 predicted proteins | sample 4562384metaG_FD_185976 | JGI IMG/M metagenome (GOLD analysis project Ga0256837, IMG submission 185976) | Hydrothermal vent microbial communities from Guaymas Basin, Mexico - 4561-384 | ecosystem: Environmental > Aquatic > Marine > Hydrothermal vents | place: Mexico: Guaymas Basin | collected... | reverse complement strand
AAGAGGATAACAAAATGGGCTTAGAAAAGATAACGATTTTAAATACAGATGCAGGGTCAAATATAAAAGCACTCTTTAATCCAAAAGAGTACAGTATATCTAAAACTACAAACTGGACAACTTATGATGAACAGGGTAAAGATTTTGCTGATGCTCACTTTACTGTTGGTGGTAGAAGAGAGTTATCTCTTGAGTTATTTTTTGATACTTATGAAAAAAAGAGCAATGTAAAGAGTTTTGTAAAAGATATAGAAAAACTAATGCTTATAGATGTTGAACAACATAGACCACCTATACTCTTAGTAACTTGGGGTAAAAATGCACTAAACTTTAAATGTGTTTTAGAACAGATGGAACAAAGATACACTATGTTTTTAAATGATGGAACACCAGTAAGAGCTGTAGTAAATGCAACTTTTAGAGAGATAAACCCAGACCAACAAGGCTCACTTACAAGTGATGGTGAAAAACAATCCCCAGACCATACAAAGATAAGAATCTTTAAAGATGGAGACACCTTACAAAATATGGCTTATATGGAGTATGAAGATTGTGCAAAGTGGAAGATACTAGCAAATGTAAATAGTATAACAGACCCTTTCAATATACCAGCAGGTACAGAGATAGTTGTACCCCCTATAGTGGATTAAAATATGCAAAATAGAGGTTTTTTAGATGATATTTTAAATAAATATAGTTCTAATAATAAAATGATAAATGTAAATTTAGAAAATAAATCAAAAACTTTATTTAAAAAATTGGATTTACGATATGAAAAGACTCCGACTTTAAAGCACAATCAAAATTTACCACAAAATATAGAGGGTATGTATAAAAAAGATGATCTGTCTCTTAGAAAAAACCCAAGAGTAGGCGATAAAAAAGCAGAAGCTGTTGCTATGCATGAGATATATCATCATACTCAAAAAGATAATAAATTAGAACTAAAAGATGAAGAGGCTACGGCAAATATGATAGAAAAATCATATCTAAATAATGCAAAAGATGAAACTATAAACGATAAAGAGATATATGATGAACTTTATAAAAGAGTTTCAAAACTATTTATAGCTTATGTAAAAGAAAATAATATACAAAGGAGAGTCTTTGCTTAGTCAAGATATAGATAATGAAGATAGTAGTTCTAAGATTTTTGGTGTGGTTACAGCTGTTGTTACTAACAACAAAGATGATGAGGGGATGGCTAGAGTAAAGGTAACTTTTCCGTGGCTTGCTGAAAATGATGAGAGTCATTGGGCTAGGATAGCTACTATGATGGCTGGAAATGATAGAGGTACTTACTTTATACCAGAGATAGGTGATGAAGTGTTAGTAGCATTTGAAAATGGTGATGTTAATTTTCCTTATATCATAGGTGCATTGTGGAATGGTAAAGATAAAGTACATGAAACAAATAGTGATGGTGAAAATAACCTAAGAGTGATTAAAAGTAGATGTGGTCATAAAGTGATATTTGATGACACTAAAGGTAAAGAAAAAATCACAATTATAGATAAAACAGAAAATAGAAAGATAGTGATAGATACACAAAAAAAGAATATAGATATATACAACAATGATGGTAAAATCAATATGTATGCAGGTGGAGATATAAACATAAAAACAGATGCAAACCTAAACATAGAAGTATCTGGAGATATAAATACAAAAGTAAGTGGGAGTGTTGATACTAAAGTATCGAGTAGCATCTCACAAAAATCAGGTTCAAGTACAAAACTAGAAGCAGGTAGCACTATGAATCTAAAATCAGGTGGAGTAAATACTATAAAAGGTAGTTTAATAAAACTAAATTAAAGTGCTATATGAGATGAAAAAAAGTTTAGATTAGGATGTGATGATGCAAAAGTTAGTACCAGATATAGAGATTTTGATAGGTGGTCAAAAACAAAAGATAGATAAAATAGTTTTTGCAAGAGTTAGTTATGCACTTGAAAAATCAGATATGTTTAAAATAGTATTTAATGATAATGATATGAAATTTCAAGAAAATTCAAGTTTTAAAGAGGGAAATGAGGTAATTGTTAAGCTAGGTTATAGTCGAAAATTTACAAAAATGATAAAAGGTGAAATAGTAAAGATTGATTATGATTTTAATACTGGTGAACAAACTACTATATCACTTATAGGTTTTGATAAATCGTTTAGACTAAGTAGAACAAAGTTTTCAAGAAGTTTTTTAAAGATGAAAGATAGTGATATAGCTAGAAAAATAGCAGGTGAAATGGGATTAAAAGCTGATATAACATCAACAAAACAAGTTCATGAGTATATATTTCAAAATAACCAATCTAATCTAAACTTTTTAAAACTTAGAGGTAAAAGGCTTGATTTTGAGGTGGAAATAGAAGAAGATACTTTAATCTTTAAAGAAGCTAGACATACAAAAAAAGAAGAAACAGTAGTCTTAAAATGGGATAAAAACTTAATGGAATTTCACCCTAAAATAGATATAACAAAAGTTGTTGATGAAGTTATCATAACAGGATGGGACCCAAAAACAAAAAAACTTGTAAAGGGTAAAGCTAAAGCAGGTAATGAAACTAATAGTTTTGGTTCTAATGGTGGTGCTAAAACAGTAGTTAGTAAATATGGTAGCTCATCTTCTAAAACATTTAAAGTTGATAGCCCTATAACAACGCAAGAGGAAGCTAACACAATGGCAAAATCAAAGTTAAACAAGTTAAATATGAACTATATAAGTGGAGATGGGGTTTGTATAGGTGAACCAAATATACGAGCAGGAAGAAATATAACTATAAATGGTGTTGGAAATAGAGTTAGTGGTGAGTACTATATAGTTTCAGCAGAACATATTTTTAACAAAAATGGTTACAAAACATATTTTGATTTTAAACGAAATGTAGGAAAATAAAATGCAACAAATTTCATTTTTAGGAAAAGGTGTTTCATACCCTTTTAAAATAAACGATTACGGAGAGATAGATAGCTCAGAATATGAGAAAAATATAGAGGAATCTATAAAAATAATAATATCTACTAAGATGGGTGAACGATTGATGCGACCTGAATTTGGTTGTAGAGTGCATGAACTTTTATTTGCACAAAATACTACAACTACACATAACTTAGCTATTTATTATGTTAGTGAAGCATTAAAGAAATGGGAAAATAGAATTCTTATAAAAGATGTAAAAGCATATAGTATAGGTGAAAGTTCAATAAATATAGATATTGAATATCAAATAAGAGATACAAATTCATTTTATAATTTAGTTTATCCATTTTATTTAATAGAATATGATTAGGAGATAAAAAATGTTGCCATTACCAAAATTAGATGATAGAACTTATGAAGAGATTAGAGATGAAGCTATAGCACATATCATACAACATTGTCCAAGCTGGACAAACCATAATGCAAGTGATCCTGGTATCACACTTGTAGAACTTTTTAGTTCTATGACTGAGATGATGATGTATAGGATTAACGAAGTTCCAAAGAAAAATTATTTGGCTTTTTTAGATATGATAGGTATTCAAAGTAGATATGCGACACCTGCAAGTTGTAGAGTAAAATTTGAAGTGAGTTCAGGGTTTGAGTTAGATAGTGAAGCCAAATCAACGATAACCGTACCTAAAAATTTTGTTATTGCTAATGAACCTACTGGTGAAGAAGATGCTATATTGTTTGAAACACAAAAAGAGTTAAAATTAAATAATCTTAAAATAGTAGAAGTTTTATCTAAAAGCTATAACAAAAATACTGATAACCATATAACTATAAATCATACGGATGATTTTAAAAATAATTGTAGTTTTATCCCATTTGAAGAAAATCAAAAAAGTGAAAACTTTGTATCGTTTTATCTTTTTGGTGATGAGTTTAAATCTTTAAAAGAAAATAGCTTTCTATCAGTATTATTTAGACTTCCTACAAATATAGATGGATTTGAGTTTAAGCAAGAAGATAATTTTTTAAGAAAGATGCAATGGCAATATTTTGATGGTAAAACTTTTAAAAATTTGAATATACTACCAACAAATGCTGTTGATAATATAGACAATAGTGATGCAAATATTTTAAGTGTTTCATTAGAGGGTTCAAAAGATGACTTTAAAAAAGCAAAATTAGATGAGATATCTAATGATGAACAATTTTTTATACGAGCAGTTTTAAAAGAAACTCCTACTTGGCTTAAAAATTTTAGTTTATATGAGATAAGTATATCAACAAAAAGTAAAGATAATGGTATAAATCCTGAAAGTTGTTTTTATAGATATGAACCACTTGATTTAAACTCTATATTTTCCCCATTTGGTTTAAGACCTATGCTTGATGATACTATAAAAGATGAGGTTTTTTATATTAAATGTGATGAAGCATTTTCAAAAAAGAATTCTAATATAGAGATAAATATTTTGCACTCTAATCATAGAGAATATATTATGCCAAAAGCTTATAATGATTTAAATATAGTATGGGAATACTCTATTGATAAAAATAGTTGGAAAGAACTTACAGTAAATGATGGTACAGAAAATTTTACTAAAAATGGTACTATAGATTTTGAAGTGGCGAATGATTTTAATATTGGTAATGTAAATGGTGAAGATGGATACTGGATAAGAGCTATTATAGAAAACGGAAATTATGGTGAAGAGGAAAAAAAAGTATTTAATCACGAAACAAATGAAGATGAGATAATCTCTATGGCAACTCTACAACCACCTAGTTTAAGTAAAATTTCTATTAACTATCAACTAGATAGAAAAGATATACAAAACTGTGTTAGCTGTAACAATTATTCTTATAAAAAGATAAAGTTTGACAAACATAATGCTATAAAACTTTTTGACCAAGAAAGCGATAAAGAAACTGCTTTATATTTTGGATTTGATGGATACTTAAATGGGGAAGATTTAGATCTATATTTTGATATAGAACAAAAAGTTATACAAGATTTTAATCTCAATTCTAATGAAAGAATAATATCTTGGGAAATTTTAAAAGATTCAAAATTTATAAGTATATTTGTTGAAGATAATACAGATAATTTAACTAGATCTGGTGATATTAGATTTAAATTACCAAAATTAGAAAAATTAGAAAAATTAGATATAGATTTAGATGTTAAAAAAGCTATGTGGCTAAGAGCTAAAATAGTTTTAAATGCAAATGAAACCATACCTAAAATAAATAATATATTGACAAATAGTACTATTGTGTATCAGCAAAGTAGTTATTATAATGAATTTATAGCTAAATCTATAGGTTTACCAAATATGGAATACACATTAAATAATACTAATCTTATATCTACTCCAGAGATAATAGTAGATGGAGAAAATTTTAATGTTACCAATAGATTTGTTGACCATAAAGAACAAGATTCTGTTTTTAGATATGACTCTATATCTAACAAAATAATGTTTGGTGATTCTAAATTTGGTTTAATCCCAAAAGTTGGTAGTGAGATAATAGCTTCTTACTATGCGACTACAATAGGAAAAAAAGGAAATATTCAAAAAGGTAAGATAAAAGTTTTAAGACAAGCTATAAGTTTTATAAGTGGTGTAAAAAATATAGAGGATGCAACAGGTGGTACAGATGGTGATAATATTGATGATCTAATTAAAATTGCCCCATCTTATCTTAAAACTAAAAATAGAGCAGTTACTGTTGAAGATTATGAAACATTAGCTAAGGACTTTTCATCGTACATTGTAAATGCAAAAGCAGTAAATATAGATGGAGAGATAGTTGTTATAATTGTTACTAACGATATTATAGAACAAAATGGTTTAGTAAATAAAAAATTTATAGAAGATATTAGAACATATCTAAAAAGTATGAGTTTAGTTACTGTTATGCCTATAGTAAAAGCTGCTAAGGTTGTAGATATAAAAGTAAATGTAAAGATAAAATCATCTATTAAAAATAATGATATATCTATATATAATCTTCAAGATAGACTTAATCAAGAAGCATCAATGTATTTTAAAAATTTATACAATAAAGATATAACCAAATCAGATTTTTATAAAATTTTAAACAATATGAAATTAGAACTGTATTTTGAAGATATTAAATTTCATAAAAACGATTTATCTGTTGGTGGTTCAAAAATTAAGATTAATTATGATGAAGTTATAAAGTTTGATTCTATCATTATAGAGGAATTGAGTTATGAATAAAACAGATATAGTTTTATATATAGATGGATTAATCAAAGAAGATATAAAAGTTCCTTATTATAAAGCTAAAAGACTTTTAGATATACATAATATAGATATAAAAAATATAAAATTTGTATCTGGAGAGAGTTTACTTTTAAAATCTATAACCAAAAATCAGGATGCTAGTGTAAATGTTGAAATAAGTGAAAAATCTTGGGTAAAATATTTACCAGAGATTTATTCACAAGATAAGATTCTTGTAGAGTTTTTATATGGCTTTCAACTTTTGTTGTTAAAACAAAAAGATATAGTTGATAATAGTGAAAGATTGATAACTCCTGAAATAAGTTCACAACTAGATTGGTTAGCTTCTTGGTTTGGTATAAGTTTTAATGAACTGGTTAGAGATGATTCAAAAAGAATTTTTATATATAGGATTTTATCATTATATAGCATTAGAGGTACAAAAAAATATCTTATAGAGATTGTAAAGATTATAATGGATATAGAGATAATCATAAAAGAAAGATATATCCCCCAAACAGTTATTCAAAATGAGTATGATATTATTCATGAGTTTGATATAAAAAAATCATTTACAGTGGTTATAGAAGAACAATTATCACAAGATAAAGAGCTAGAAAAAAGAAAATTAAATATGCTTAAAAAGTTAGTTTTAAAAGAAAAACCAGCATTTACAATATGTTTTTTTGAATATAAATATTTAGAGGAAGAGATCTATTTAGGAGATGTTATTACAAAAAATAGTAATACACAAGATGATGAATATGAATATGATAATGATATTATTGATTTTAGTGAAGAAGATAAAAGAGATATAGAACCAGATAAACAAGTTAAAATAGAAATCAATAATCAGAGTGATGATTATGATTATGACTACTAGGGATATTAAATGGAAATAGGAACATTTATAGGTGTTGAAAATCGATATGAGGTAGTTGATATCTTAGGTAAAGGTGGTATGGGAACAGTTGTAAAAGCATACGATAATATGCTAAAAGAGTTTGTAGCCATAAAAACATTACATGAAAGATTAATCGATAACAATGATATAAAAAATAGATTTTTAAATGAAGCTAAAATTTGTTTAAATATAACACATCCAAATATCATAAGAGTTCGAGATGTAAATATACATAATAATGTATATTTTATGGTTATGGAATATCTTGAAGGTGTTGATTTAAAGTATTGGATGAGAGATAAAAATACAGATGAACCATCTGAACTTTATGCACTTATAAGACCTATATTTGAAGCATTAGAATATGCTCATACTTTTACAATTCATAGAGATATTAAACCAGCCAATATTATGTTGCAAAATGGTAAAGCCTATTTGATGGATTTTGGAATATCAAAGGCATTAGAAACAAGTGAAATAGTAAACGAAACTGTTATTGGGGCTATGGGTACAAGAAGCTATATGGCTCCAGAACAAGCATTTAATGCAAGTGATGTAGATAAAAGATGCGATATCTATTCTATGGGTATATTGTTTTATGAATTGCTTACAGAACAAAAACCTGAAAATACTGCTATTAAAGATGCTTTAGCACCAAGTATATTAAACAATAAAATTACAAAAGAGTTAGATAAAATCATTTTAAAAATGATAAATGCAAAACCAGAACATAGATTTAATGATATGCAAGAAATTATAGTTGAGGTAGATAAGGTGTTTTATACATCTAATGATAAAGTTTTTAGTCAAACTATTGAAATAGAAACTAATACAACAACTATTGATAATTTAGAAAATATGATACAAATACCTGAGGGATTCTTTTTTAGAGGTAGTGGAATAGAATCAAAAGTGATTTGTGAAAAACCTAGAAAAAAAGTTTATATTGATGAGTTTTATATTTGTAAATATCCAGTTACAAATAAAGAATATTCTATATTTATAGAAAATACAGCTTATCCTAAGCCTATAGATTTTAATGATAAATTAACTAATTTTCCAAATCATCCAGTAGTTAATGTTTCTCAATTAGATGCATTGGCTTATTGTAAGTTTATCGGTGCAACTTTACCTACAGAGGCTCAATGGGAAAAAGTAGCTAAAGGTGGGAAAAATTTAGTTTACACTTGGGGCAAAGAGTTTAAAGATAATTATGCAAATATTGATAATATTAATAATGCAATTGTAGATGTGCAATGTTATGAAAAAGCTATTAATGAATATGGTATTTATCAGTTAGCAGGGAATATTTGGGAATGGTGTTTAGATGATTACATAGAAGATTTTTATAAAAATAGTTCTTTAAAAAATCCAATAGCATTAAATAATAGCGATGATAAAGTTGTTCGTGGTGGTTCTTTTGATTTTATAAAAGATGCTTCTCGTACTAGTTTTAGGTATAAAAAAAATATGAATTTAAAAGATTTTAATATTGGGTTTAGAATAGTATATAATGGATAATATGATAAAAATACTACTTGGTATAATTATTTTAACAGTAATGTTAGATGCTAAAAATAAATGTATAAAAGTAAAAAATGGAATAACTATTGAATGTTATGGATATAAAAAGAATGACAATAATATAGAGATAAAAGATGGTAAATTTACAATATTTTATAAAAATGGTAATATTCAAAAATCTGGATTTTATAAAGAAAATAAATTAGATGGAATCTTTAAATGGTATAGTAAAAGTGGTAATTTAATAACAAAATGTTTATATAAGGATAATTTGCCTTATAATGGAACCTGCTTAAAAACTGGATTTTCCTCATATAAAGATGATATTCTTTTTCAAGGTTATTCTATTGTTAAATATAAGAATTTTAAATTAAATGGAAAAATAAAGAGGTTTGATAGAGATAATAAACTAAATGCAGTTTTTATTTATAAAAATAATATTTTGAAAAATAAAAAAACTTGGATAAATAAAAATAATTATAAAATAAATATTTTAGACAATAATATTAAAGAAGGTTTATGGGAATATAGAGATAATGATGGATTACTTGAAAGTGTTAAGCATTATAAAAATGGTGTTTTAAATGGTGAAGTTATTGAATATGGTATATTTCAAAGAGTTATAAAAAGAGAAAATTATAAAAATGGTAAAAAAGTACAAAAAGTAAGAAAAAAAGAAATTGTACAGAAAAAGAAATTTTCTGATTTTAAATACACTATTCAAATAGGTGTTTATAAAAGTTCAAACCAAGAGGTGTATAAATATATAAATAAGCTTGAAAAAGTTAATATTTATTCATATATTAGATACAAAGATGAAACAATAGAATTATATTCTGGTAGATTTATCTCATTTAAAGATGCAAAAAAAAGATTAATTCAAATAAAAAAGGTGGTAAAAGATGCTTATGTCAAAGGGATATAGTGATGTTGGATTGGTAAGAAAAATAAATGAAGATTCGTTTATTATAAATAATAATATATCACTTCTTGTAGTGTCAGATGGTATGGGTGGTTATGAAAAAGGTGATATAGCTAGTCAGATTATAGTTAAAAATTTAGATGATATCATGATTGATTATAATCAAGAAACTGAAAAAACAAACTATATCGATGAAAATACCAATGATATAGAACATCAAATATCTACATATCTAAATAGAGCAATTATAAACTCTAAAGATAGTATAAATAAATATGCTATAGATAACGCTATAGATGGAAATATAGGTGCTACTGTAGTTGGTATATATAAAGATATAAATATAGATAAAATAACAGTTTTTCATTTAGGTGATTCAAGAGCTTATAGAATAAGAGATAATAAGATTGAACAATTGACAATAGATCATTCTGTAGTTGAAGATATGAGAAGAAGTGGTAAATATTCAGATATAGAAATAAATAAAGTTGGTAATAATATTTTATCAAAAGCTATTGGAAATTTTAATGATTTTGATTTGGAGATAAATTTTTATGATTTATTAGTAGATGATATTTTTATATTATGTAGTGATGGTGTTTCCAATTTTATTGATGATGATCTATTATTGAAATATATTGTAAATAATACTCAATCTAAGGCGATAGAAAAAATAAAAAAAATAATTTATGAAAATGGTGCTAGAGATAATTTAACTCTTCTTATAAGTAAATACAATTAAATATCTATACAAAATTCAATTTTAATATTTAATCGCTATAATTCGATAAATAAATATTTAGGTGGATATAGATGGCTAAACAACGGATAATTTTTATGGGTACACCAGATTATGCTGAGGCTATTTTACAA
>Ga0256837_1002812_pt1 | contig 10411 bp, 10 predicted proteins | sample 4562384metaG_FD_185976 | JGI IMG/M metagenome (GOLD analysis project Ga0256837, IMG submission 185976) | Hydrothermal vent microbial communities from Guaymas Basin, Mexico - 4561-384 | ecosystem: Environmental > Aquatic > Marine > Hydrothermal vents | place: Mexico: Guaymas Basin | collected... | reverse complement strand
ATGGTAAAAAAGTTTTAGGGATTAAATAAGTTTTATTTTCTTAGATTTTTTAATATCTTTTCCTATGTTTTGTTTAAGTAAACTTTAAGCAATGTCCGATTTACCCTGTTTGTTGATTTGTATCCAAAAATCAAAAAGACAAATTTAGTTGAAAACTTAAATTCTCAAATAAGAAATAAAATTTCTTATCTTGTTAGAAAAACTAAGGCTCATTCTAAATCTTTTAATTGGTTAAATGATAGACTTTCTATGTTTTTTGTTAATTTAAACTTAAAAGGTAAATTTAATCATTAAAATTTGTTATTTAGTCAGTGCCTTTTTTAGTAATATTTTGTTTTTCAATTCTTTGTCTAAATTCTAAATCATGTTCAGTGCTAGGTTTTGTTGTCTATTTTATCTTAAATATAATGATTTATCTCCATATTGAATAATACTAAGAAAAACTTCTGCTTCAAATAAAGAATATTTCTTTGATAAAAAATTAAAAAACTGTATATAATTTTTTTTAGGTATGAAATATATATTATGTTCGAATTTCTCCGTATATTGTAAAAAATCTTTATCTATTTGCTGAATATTTTTAATATTCATTGCTGTTGTAGATGATTCAATAAGAGAAATTAAATATCTTTTTGAGTATCTTTTTTTATAAAAATATCTATTTACTTCATATAAGCTTAAAAAACTTTTATTACCAATGTTTGATATACTATTATGTCCTATACCAATAATATCTTCAAAAATTTCATATTCATTTTTAGCATAAATAGAAAATATATCTCGATTATTATTAATAAATATATGTTTTGATTTGTAAAGATTTTTATAATTATATAAACTTTTACTAATCATATTTAATGTTTTATAAACATTAGCTAATCGTTTTTCTCCTTTACCTTTAGTATTTGGATAAAAGACAATGCTATCCACTAATATATTATTTATTTCTTTAATTTCTTTTTTTTCTATTGTCTCATTAAATAAAAAGTCTAAATTTACAATTATATTTTTATTATGTGTTTTAATAACATCTATAATATTTAGACAATCTTTCCAACTATAATCTTTTCTTTTATATTCTTTTAAAATCTTATTATTAATTGATTGAACTCCAATAGAATATCTTGTAAAGAAGTCTAAATTTAAATAATCTTTATTCCAATTAGTTGGATATATTTCTATTGTTACTTCTATAGGATTGTAATATTTATCGATTAATTCTTTAATTTGCAATATTTGATTATATGATAGTAATGATGGTGTTCCTCCCCCAAAATAAACACTTTCTAAATTCTTATTTTTATTTAATTCTAAAACTTCTCTTAATTGTTTGAGTACTAAATTCATATAGTTTTCATCTATATAAGTTTTTCCAAATTTTATATTATCTGTATAATGACAAAAACTACATTTACTTTTACAAAAAGGAAAGCCTATATATAAATGATAATTTTTAGAAGTTGATAGTAAAGTATTATTCATTTTTTAAGCTCTGTATATAATTAAACAACTTAAATCTAGCATCGCAAAAAGTTTCATCTTGAATTTCATATATACACCCTCCACCACAAAAATCAAAAATATGACAACCAAGACATTTACTTAAATTATTAGTTTGACCTTTTTGATGATCACAACCTTTAATATTAAAAGGTGGATATATTGTTATAAATGAATTGCATTTTTGCAAATTACTATTAAAAATACAACTATTTTTATTTTGCATTAAATCTAAAAATGGATTAATTTTTAATTGATTATAAAGTTTTTTTTCTATCCAATAATTAAAGATATCAATTAAAAAATTAGTATATTCAAGTTCATTAATAAAACTATCTTTTATTTGATTATTAAATCTAATTTTATTAATTGTTAAAAAATTAATTTGAAATTTATTAATTAACATATGTATAAATTTTTTATATTTTGTTGTATCTATATTCTCTTTTGAGATTACAGACACAATACCTATTTTTAAATTATTATCTTTTATAAGTTTGAATTTTTGAGATAATTTATCAGTTTTAAAATCTCTTAATAAAGAGTCTTTTGAATCTAATGATATTGAAAACAAAAAATCATTTGAATAATTTTTAAAAATATCTATCCACTCTTGATCTATTAATAACCCATTTGTTTGAATAGCTATATGAATGTTGCTTTCATTTTTATAATACTGCAATAATCTATTCATTTTGTCTTTTGGATAAAGTAATGGCTCTCCACCATGCAAAATAATTTTGATATATTTATATTGATTTCTTAAAAAGTTGATATAATTAATTATATCATCAACACTAATGAAACCTGTATTTCTATTTCCATATTGTTCATGCTCATAGCAGTATTTACAATTTAAATTACATAAACTTCCAACTAATTTTAGATTTATACTTATAAAATTTTGTTTCATTTGATATATCCATTAACTAATTTTTTAGCTTGAAATTGTAAATATTTTAAGTCTTTAGTATTTTTAATGATTAATATTTTTTTGGGTTTTAAAAATTTTAATATATAACTTTTATTAGAATAAACATATTTAAATTTTGCTAAATATTTATAATTTTCTCTCCATTGCTTTTGTTTTCTTTTTTTTATTCTTTGTAAGGCTTTTATTATAGGTGTATCAATTATTACTAATAATTCTATTTTTGTCTCTTGTCCTAAATTTGATTTTACTAAGATATTATATCTGCTATATAATGTGCCAATATCTGTTAAAACTCCTCTTACGCAAATTTTAAGCCCTTTGTAATTAGAATTAATAATTTTTTCATGATTAACCCTATTTCTTTTAAATCTATTTATATCACATTTGATATTGCCACTTACTTTTCCAAATTCAATCATATTGTAAATATAATTGTTGTTTTCTATGCTATAAGAAGGTTGCCCGAAAATAGATAAAGTTTTATGTTTACTTTTATTATATTTCTTTTTTATCTCTTTTTCTAAAAAATTCACAAATTGAGTTTTACCTCCCCCATCAATTCCTTCAATAAGAATAAACTTATTCGGTAAAACCATTATATATCCAATAGAATTTTTAATTCTTCTTTTGATAAAGAAGATATTTTTTGATTCAATTGAATATTCTGACAGCTACCAAAATATATATCCCATAATGAAAAATTATTTATTTTTTGTTCTAATAATATATTTTCTTCTATACCCATACCATTGCATTTTGAACATTTAATTGTTTCTGTATCCAATTCGTCTATAGGATTTTCAATAATAAACTTCCCTTTACCTTTACAAATAATACAAGGATTTTGTTTTTTTAAAGCATTAGTAACTTTTTTAACTTCTTGAGGTTTTATATTAAATGTTTCATAAGCCATTGAAGTTTTTTTCAAAGAGTATCTTTTGATTACTTGCTGAAAAAGCTGGTTCTTTGATTCCTGTATTGAAAAATCATCGTGTAAATACAGAAGATTTTTATCTTCTATAAGTTTTAATATATTTTCATTGCTAGAAAGATAATCTGAAATATTTTTAATATGAATATGATAGTTTTGTATTGAATATACAATTATCTCAATTAGTTTTAAATAGATTTGTTTTGTTTTATCTAATTCTGAAACATCACTATTTAACGGGATATCTCCTATTTTTGAAATATACATTTTAAATAACTCTTCTTCTAAGATATCTTTTAGAATGGATGAGCTATTTTGTTTTAAATAGTCCCTAATAGAAATATTATCAATTTCAATATCTTTATCATGATTAAAAATCTCACCATTACACTTTGGACATTCTATTTCAGATAATGTTGATTTGATTTCTTCTTTTAATTGATTATTTTTTTTATAAGTTCTTAAATATTTATTTATAAGATGATTTAATCCTCTCCAAGTTAAATATGAAGTTCCTTTTTTAGATTTAAATATAAATTGCTTATTGAGAAAACCATATTTTAAAATACTTTTCTCTTCATTGTTCATTTTGTCATAAGCTTTACTTAAATCAAAGCCAAAATCTTTTTTTATAGCTCTAAAAAGTGATTTGATTTTATCTAAATTGTATGGTTTAATAATTTCAAGAGTCTCTTTAGAGATTAATCCCTGAAATAAACTTTTTGAAGTATCTTTAAATAAAAAATCAAAATCTAAAGATTCTACTTTGCCACTTCCTTTACATAATTTACAAACATTAGATTTATCGGTTAGATTAAAAATTGTATAGTTTGTATTCAATTTTTTCAGAATATAAGGATATATATTTAAAGTTTCATATAATCTTGTATTTTTACTGTATAAATTATCATTTTCAAAATCTAATGCTATCACAGGATTTAAATTTGATTTATAACCTATATCTGAATATATCCACTCTGCTGTTTTTGAATAAATTTTTAATAAATTCTTATATTGTTGTTTTGCCTCTTTGAAATCTAATTCAACTTGATTTCTTCCTAATTTAGAAGTGAATTTTTTATTAATTTTTTTAGATTTAAGTTTTGAAACATTTTCTATAAATGATAAATCAGTAATTTTCTCTCGTCTTTTTCCCATATCCAAGATATAATCAGCATTATTAATCACACATTCGTTGTGCTCGATTGCTACAAAAGTGATATTTTTATGCTCTTTCAAAATATTTTTTAATAATAGAAGTAAATCATTTGTATAATTTTGAGAAAGACCTTTTGATGGTTCATCTAAAAAGATTAAATGCTCTTTTTTACTATTTGAAGTAAATATTAAATTTAACTGTTTTGAAAGATATAACCTTTGAAATTCACCACCTGATAATGTATTAACCTTTCTATCTAAAGATAAATATCCATTAGATAATTTTTTTAAAAGTGTCAATGAATTAAGTTGTAATTTTTTTGGTAATTTATCATAAATATAATCTATTGGTAAAGTTAAAATATCTCTAATTGGTAAATCTTGAATTTTTTCTTCTAAAAAGCTATTGTCATAACCTGTTGCATTACATTTTAAACAACCAATATTATCTACATCAAGTCCTGTTCCATTACAAATATTACATTCATCTATTTTTATTTTTGCATATTTTTTCAATTCATCCATAAATCCGAGATAAGTAGCAATAGTTGATTTTTTTGTAATTCCCCTTAACTTATTTTGTTCAATATGAATAGATTCAAAATCTTTTAAAGAATTTATCTTATCAAGTAAAACTTCAACTAATGAGCTTTTTCCAACACCTGATTCACCTGTAATAATATTCAAGCTATTAAGAGGAATATTTAGATCTTTAAGTTCAATATTCCTATTTTTAATATCAGATATTTGTATTGAATTATTAGAAGTGTTTTTATTAAAATTCTCACAATCTGTTACCTTTATATTAGAGACAATTTTTCCACCTTCAATTCCACTTTTTTCTCCAAACATAATGGTGTTTTCGGTAGCATTTCTAATAATTTTATTGTGATCAATAAGAAAAATTTGATTTTTATTTCCTAATTCATTAAAAATATCAATCAAGTTACTGATATTCTGACTATCTAATCCAATTGATGGTTCATCTATAACATAAACGATATTTTCAGATAAATTCAGGTAATTTGCTAAAATTAGTCTTGCATATTCACCACCTGATAAAGTTATAATACTTCTATCTAAACTCAAATAATCAATATTTAAATTTTTACAATTTTCTAATTTTATTTTATCTTGAGTAGTTAAGTCTAAGTCATTAGAAATTTTAGAAATTTTATCCATTGGTAAAGATAAAATATTAATAATATTCATAGTTCCTATATTTGTAGATATTTTATACTGTTCTATATCTTTTGAATATCTGGTTCCTAAACAAGTTGAGCAAGTTTGATTTCTAAAAGTGCTTTTTCCTTTACATTTAGAGCACCAAGAAATAGGAATGTTAAAAGAGAAAAATTCACTTGATTTATTATGCTCTTTTGCAAATTTTTGTCTTATAGTCTTTAAAATACCAGTAAATGTTCCTATAGTTGCTTTTGGAGTATTTGATGTAACTTTATTTTCTATATTTACAATAAATGGAGTATCGTAAAAACTCAAACTATTCTTTGTAGCTTTATACTGATCATTTTTAAAAATAAAAGAGTATTCAGACTTTGGCAATAATAAAATAAATTTTCTTTTTGATTCATTATATAAAGCATTTACAAAACTACTTTTTCCTGAACCTGACCATCCTGTTATTACAGTTGATTTTGTTAAATCTAAATTATAATTTAGATTTTTTATATTGTTTATACTTAAATTTTTAATAATAGTTTGCAAAATATATTCCTTATTTTATAATCTCTTTAGAAAACTCATATCCACAATTATTACATTTATATTTAACATTATAAATGTAATCTGCTACTTTAAAATAAGTTTGATTTCCTCTATCAGACATTGCATCGCTTGTTAAAGTGGTTCTTGGATCTTTAGCTTTTAGTATATATCTTTCTTCTTTTCTTAAAAAAATCATATCTCTACCTAAATTATTTGAATTGCATTTAGGACATTTCTTAATAAATTGTCTTTTCTTGTAATCTTTATAATATAAAACACTAACTACTATTACTAGTAATATTGTAACTAATAATAAAATATCTTTTAGAATAGTATCTTCCATTTTTATTAACTTACCTTTTGTAAAATTTCAATAATTAAATTTTGTAATTTTTTAGGATATTTTTTTATAACTTTCAAAGCATTATTTTTAACTTTTTTGACTTGTTGTTCTCTAAATTCTATATAAGATTTAATAAATGTTTTTTCTTCTTCTGAAAAATTAAAGTCTTTATTGTTAAGTTCTTTATAAAAGGTTAATACATTTGAAAAAGCAAAAACTCCGTGTAAAAAACCTCTTTCGTGCCTTTTGATTTCAGATTTCCAAGGGGCATCTAAATAAAGTTTAGATACATCTAATTCTATTTGATTACTTTCAAGAAAATAATTAAAATATATATGTGCTGTTTCATGTATAATTATTTCTGCATTCTGAACTCTATCGTTGATTACATAATCTGTAAAAATTGTATTGATATGAAAATCTTCTGTATGGTTGTGTATTACATCTTCACTTTTAACATATTCCAATATAGCCATACAACCTATAAATTTTTCATAATCATTAAATGTTGATTTTCTCACAATATCTAAGGCATCACTAAAAAGGTTATTAACAAAACCTTTAGTTTTAAAATCTATAACAATAAAATTCTTGTCTATTGAATTTAATTTCATTGATAAAATTTCTATTTCTTTTTTTAATTCGTCAAAATCTATTTTATCACTTGTAAATTTTTTTATTTTTTCAACTATTTCTACATAACAAATTAATGTATATGCTAAATAACTCTCTTGATTGAAAAAAAGATTTTTATTTAATAAAAAGTTAATATCTTTTTCCTTTAAAAACTTAACTAATTTATTAACTCTATTATACCTTTCTTCCTTTATTGTTATTATTTCATCTTTACTTATATACTTATTAAGTAATGTTTTCATAAAAGCTCCTTTGCAATAAAACTAAACATATCTTTTCTATGAATACAATATTCTTCATATAAAGGTGTATTTATAAACATTTTTCTTTGTGCCAAACAACCACCACCACATAAATCTTTTATTTCACAAATTTGACATTTTAAATTTAATTCATTAATAATATTTAGATTTTGATTATTTTTAAAAAACTTTTCTTTTTGTTTAGCTATATCTTCTTGAAAAAGATTTCCAATTTTAAAATCATTAATACTTAAAGTATCACAAGGTGCAATATCTCCATTTGGATAAATTGTATGAAATTTGAAACATTTATAAGGTTCATTTTTTTTAAATTCACAATATTTTCTATTTTCAACCCCTTTTATAACTTGTATATAACTAATAATAGGTTCTATTACAAAATATTTATATAAATAATTTTCTATCCAATATCTATAAATATTTTTTAAAAAGCTAGTATATTCATTTGGAGTAATATTTGTATCTTTGTCTAATTCATCTCTACTAGAATAAAGAGGATTAAATTTTAAAAACAGAATATTTTCTTTAAAATTAGACAAATAAGAGATAAATCTATCACTATTTTTTATATGTCTTTTATTTATTACGCTTAAAACACCTATTTTTTTATTATATTTTTTAGCCAATTTAAAAACTTTCTCTACTTGCTTTGTTGTATCACTATTATTATAATCTACTCTTAAATAATTAAAATAACTATCCCCATCTAAGCTAATTGAAATATCAATTTTTAAATCTGAAAATTCATTAAAAAATAATTCAAAATATCTTTCATCCAATAACACACCATTTGTTTGTATTTTGATATAATCTAATTTATCTTGATAGCTTCTTAGTAATTGTAAAATTTTTTTAATTTTTTCAAAGCCTATTATTAATGGCTCTCCACCATGCAATAAAATATTTACTTTATCATTATTATATTCAAATATCTTTTTAATATACTCTATTGTTAAATTTTCATTATATTTAAGTTGTTTTGATTTTTCATTGCAATAAACACAATCTATATTACAGCTTGTTCCTGCTAATTTTAACACATAATTACTCAAACTTCAAATTCCTTTAGCTTCTTACAATTTTGAAACAAATATTCTTCTATTGAAGTATCTTTTAATAAATTCTCCTCAAAATTTAAAAATAGTCTTAATTTTTGCCCATTTTGATATACAATATTAATATCTTCAATAATATTAGATATATCAAAAGTATCACTTCTTGTTCCATTAAATAATTTATATCCTAATGAAAATATTAATATTGCATTCACAAACCAAAATTTACCAAGTTCAAAAGAAAAACCACACATACCAGCAGTTGCTAATATTTCGCCTTTTGAATTAATTTTGTTTTTCAAAGTTATATGTCCAACTATATCATGAAAGAAAAGATTACAATCTTGTTTAAAAGAATATTTATTTAAAAAGATATCCCATTCTTTGCAATAATATTTTTTATCACATTTTATATTTTTAGTGTTAAAAAAAGTAACTATTTTTTTAGTACTTATAAATTTATCTTTTTTTATAAAAGATAAGAAACTGTGTAGTCTCTTATCTTCCATGATAAAATCACTTACTTTTGATAAAAAACCAGAATATTTAGTATATGAATATATCGTTTGATAAAGCTCATGTTCATAAATATTCATCGATTACTTACCAATTAGAATGGTTATCTGTGTGAAAAGCACCAAAACCTGTTGAAAGATCTTTTTTATTTTTATCTAAGAAGGCTAAAAAATCTTCTTTTACTTTATTTTCCAACTTTACTTGAGTTGCTTTTTTTTCTTGCATTGATTAACTCCTTAATTTTTTTGTTATTATATCTTTTTTTTAACCTAAATTTACTTTTTATATAGACAAATATAGTTATTATAACTGACATTACTTACTTTTTAATCTCCACAATTCCTGGAAATTTAATAAACTTGAAACCAAGCTTTAAAGCTTTTGGTATATTCTTTTGAAAATAAGATGTTAATTCTAGTGCTTTTGTTCCTTCTGTGATACTTGACTTTTCATTTTCAATTTGAAAAGATATTATTGCTTTATAATCTTTTCTATCTTTTTTTTTAATACTACTTTCTGTAATAGCAATTCCTTCAAAAAAGAAAGGTATTATTTTTTTTAAATTATTAATTTATATAAAGTATCATATGTTAAATCATTTACTCGTTTTTGTTCATATACAATATTTCCCAAAATATTAGAATCAAATGTAACAGTTAGATTTTGCATAATTTTCCTTTTATATAACAACCGACTTGAGAAATATTTTACCCTAATGGCTTACATATTTCTCTCCAAAGTTTTGTTAGTATATCAGCAATATTTTGTAATATTTTCAATGTAATCATTATAATCTTTTTCATCTTCTTCTGATAAATTATCATAAGTTACATTATCTAAATAAGATCCAACATTTGCTATTCTGTCTTTTAAAACAGAAAATAAAAAATCTTCTTCATTTATATTTTTTACATAAACTTTTGCATAATGATCTCCATCTTCTAAACTAACTTGGATATATTCTGATACATCTATTGATTCGTCATTTCCTTCTGCTATCTGTTCTGCAAAAATCGATTCATCTAAATCAATACCATTTTCTCCTAAATTAACATTAAATCTATTATATTTTTTATCACTATTTACTGTTACAATCTCTATCATTTTCATTTTTTCATTTCCTTTATTTTTTAATTAATGAGTCACTTGCAAATTAGTAAAAAACTTACAATTTAAGCTAAATTTAAATAAAAAAAGCCTTTATAAAGCTTCTAAATAGAATTATTATACCAATTCCAAGACATTCAAAACCTTAAAGAAATATGATATAATATCAAAATGAGAGTAGTAAAATATAAAGAAATAATAAAAGAAAGCAAAGAAGAATTAGAAGAGTTGTTAAAAAAAGAA
>Ga0256837_1002811_pt1 | contig 10414 bp, 12 predicted proteins | sample 4562384metaG_FD_185976 | JGI IMG/M metagenome (GOLD analysis project Ga0256837, IMG submission 185976) | Hydrothermal vent microbial communities from Guaymas Basin, Mexico - 4561-384 | ecosystem: Environmental > Aquatic > Marine > Hydrothermal vents | place: Mexico: Guaymas Basin | collected... | reverse complement strand
CTAAAGATTATCTTATTCCATCTGAATATAAAGCCTTAAGAGATAACTAAATGTATAAAAAAATTAACTTTAAAAAGTATTCTTCTATTAATATTGGAGAAGAATATGAAGTAAAAGTTATTAATGAGATACAAGAGTATAAAGGTTATTATATAATTGGTCGTGGAAATAATATACTCATATCAAATAATCCACCTCCACTTGCTATATTAAGTGATAATTTTGATTATATTTTTAAAAAAAATGGAAAACTTATTGTAGGAGCAGCTACCTCTAGTGGTAAACTATTAACATATTGTAAAAAACATAATATTGCTAACTTTGAATTTTTAGCTAAATTACCTGGAAATATTGGTGGATTAACTAAGATGAATGCTGGACTAAAAGAATGGGAAATATTTAATCAAATTAACTCTATAAAAACATCTAATGGTATAATTAAAAAAGAAAATATTATTTATTCTTATAGAAAAGCAGAAATAGATACTATTATTTTTGAAGTGATATTTAATATTGAAAATGGTTTTGATATAAAAAAACAAAAAAGTTTTGTAGAGATGAGAGATAATCAGCCAAATATGCCAAGTGCTGGAAGTTGTTTTAAAAATCCAAAAGAATATAGTGCAGGTTATCTAATAGAGCAAGTTGGATTAAAGGGATATTCTATAGGTGATATGTCATTTAGTAAAATTCACGCAAATTTTTTGGTTAATACAAATAATGGCACTTTTAATGAAGCTATTAAATTAATTAACCTTGCTAAAGAAAAAGTAAAAAAACAATTTAATATAGAATTAGAACTTGAGATAATTACATTATGAATCAACAACTAAATACAAAAGAACAGATATCTTTTTGGTGTAAAGAACACCAAATAGAGTATTTTACTATAAATGATGATTTAACTGTTGATGTAGATGGGAATGTAATATTATATATGTGTAAAATGGATATTCTTCCTATCCAATTTGGTTATGTTTCAGGAGATTTTATATTAGGTGAAAATAATCTAAAAACATTAAAAGGAGTACCTTATAGTGTAGGAGGAGATTTTATATGTGGAGGTAATGATATACGGGATTTAGATTATTTTCCAAAAGATATAACATTGCGTATTATTCTTTTAAAGAATAAACTAACATCTTATACATCTCCATTGGAACATGCCAATAATATCATTTGGATATCACATTCTATACCAGGACTAAATTATCTTGAAATTGATGAACATGGTTATTATAAATATAATATTGAAGATTACCTACTTTGGAATAAAGATACTAAATATTTTTTACAAAAACATGATTTTATCATATAATAATTATTAGGCTTAATGAAACTTTTTTTGGTGGGGGGCTAAAAACTTCATTTTTTATCTAATTTTATCAAATAAAAATCTACAAAACTTAACTTTTTTCCTTTAGTATTCCACGATGAATACTTATCATATTTTTCATATAAGAGAACACTCCACTTTCAATAGAATTTATACTATTATGAATATTTAAATGCTTACGTTTTGATTATTATAGGTAAAAAGACAAGAAATATGTCTTTTTAAACTATTATATTCAGGGGACAATTTTGGGTGACTATAATGCAACTTTCCAGTAGTAGAAGATTTATTTTTTTCAGTAATTCTAGTTAGTGATGACATAACTATTTTTAAGTTTTTACCTGCTTCTAATGCACCTTTTAAATAGATGTAGTCCTCTTTAGTTTCTTTTTCTATATGCTTCAATATCACTATCTCTTTTGTATCATTATCTTTAAAAATTAATGTGCCTAATTTGTCTTTTCTTCTACCATAAAAAGTAGCATCTCATAAGCTAGATTAATTTTCCTTGGTTTATATACTTTTTGATCACCATCATACTCATTGATTTACTTACGAATCAAAGGTATAGATTTATGATATTTTTCAGATAATTGTACTAAAGTTTGACGATGTTCAAAATATTCATAAAATATTTTATTTAATATTTTTCCCTTACTATCATTGTTAAATTATTGTTAGTATATTCAATATCAAATATATCAACTTTTTTAATTAATTCACCTAATTTATTAAATCCATAATTTATTGGTGCAAATGATGAGTTTTGTTTTATATACAAACCTACATCTTTTAAATCACTCCAACCATTATCAGTACTTGTTTGGTATACTGCATTTATTAAAAACTTTTGTAACTTTTTATCTTTTTTTACATTATAATTATTACCTTTATAGCCACCTAAAGAGCTATATTCATCTTCTTGTATATCATTATCTTCTGCAATATTATTATTTTCATGTTCAATAATTTTAGATGTCTCTTTTTTTATAGATAGTTTTTCAACATATATAAATTGAGAACAAGCATTAATAAAAGCATCAGGTGTTTTACTTTCACCATATCCATATACTGTTAATCCATCTGACATTATTCTTGTAGCAATTGGTGTAAAGTCACTATCACTAGTAACTAATGCAACACCTTGTAAGGACTTTGTATAAAGTAAATCCATACTATCTATGGTCATTGCAATATCTGTAGCATTTTTACCTTTAGTATAATCAAACTGCTGTATTGGTTGAATATTGTATTTTTGTAATATCTTTTCCCATCCCCCAAGGCTTTTACTTTTCCAATTCCCATATGCTCTTTTTATATTAACTGTCCCATATTTTGTAATATCATTAAATATACCCTCTGCATATTTATGACTCACATTATCACAGTCGATTAGTATAGCTATATTTTCTTGTTTTATACTCACATTATTACCTTTTTTAATTATTAGATATTATAATACAAAATATATATTTAAACAAGTATTTTAATTTATAATAAATATTTTTTATTATCTTCTTTTAAATTTTAAGATTAGTATATAGTTAGTGATTCTAGAATGTATATTTGTATATTTATATAGTTGTTAGTAGTGAAAAGGGTAATGTATATATTAATTATTAGAAGTACCATTTGGTACTTCTAATTATTTTACTATTCTACTTCTGCATCGATGATATCATCATCATCTTTTTTCTTTTTCTTTGGTTCTTCCGTTCCACAGTTTCCTGAAGCACATCCACCTTGCTCTTTTTTCATAGCTGCTTCCATAAGTTTAGCACTTACTTCAGATAATTTTTTAAGAGAGTCTTCGATCTCTTCTTTTGTAGCATCATCTTTTTTAAGTAACTCTTCTAACTCAGCTGCTGCATCAACTATAGCTTTCTCTTCATCTTCACTTACTACTGCATCATCTTTATTTTCTTCTAAAGATTTTTTAATTTGGTGAAGCATAGATTCTGCTTGATTTTTAGTCTCTACTACTTCTTTCTTTTTAGTATCAGCTTCTTTATTTGCTTCAGCCTCATTTACCATTTTTTCGATCTCATCATCAGAAAGTCCAGATGAACCAGAGATTGTAATTTTATTCTCTTTACCTGTTGATTTGTCTTTTGCACTTACATTTAATACACCATTTGCATCAATATCAAAAGTTACCTCAATTTGTGGTTGACCTTTTGGAGCTGGAGCGATATCTGAAAGTTCAAATTGACCTAAGTTTTTATTATCTTTAATAAATTCTCTTTCACCTTGACCAACTACAATTGAAACTGCAGGTTGATTATCTTGAGCTGTTGAGAAAACTTGTGATTTTTTAACAGGTATTGTTGTACCTTTATCAATAAGTTTAGTCATAACTCCACCTAAAGTTTCTAATCCTAAAGATAATGGTGTAACATCAAGTAATAATACATCTTTAACATCACCTTTTAAAACTCCACCTTGTATTGCAGCACCAGCAGCAACAACTTCATCAGGGTTAACTGAATTATTTAACTCTTTTCCAAAATACTCTTTAACTACTTCTTGAGCTTTAGGAATTCTAGTAGATCCACCAACCATAATAACTTCATCAATCTCATTATTATCAAGTCCTGCATCACTCATAGCTGTTTTAATATGAGCTAATGTTTCTGCTACTAAATCTTCAGTCATCGCTTCAAATTTTGCTCTTGTTAAAGACTTAACTAAATGCTTAGGTCCAGTTGCATCAGCAGTGATAAATGGTAAGTTAATCTCTGTTTCAGCAGTTGCACTTAACTCTTTTTTTGCTTTTTCTGCTTCATCTTTAAGTCTTTGATGTGCCATTTTATCATCTCTTAGATCAATACCAAACTCTGCTTTGAAGTCTTCAGCTAACCAATCAATAATAACATTATCAAAATCATCTCCACCTAAGAAAGCATTACCATCTGTTGAAAGTACTTCAAATGTACCATCTCCAATTTCAAGTGTCGTAACATCAAATGTTCCACCACCTAGATCATAAACAATAACTTTCTCTTCACCTTTTTTATCAAGTCCATATGCTAACGCTGCAGCTGTTGGCTCATTAATAATTCTAAGTACATTAAGTCCTGCAATTGTACCAGCCTCTTGAGTTGCTTTTCTTTGTGCATCATTAAAATATGCCGGAACTGTAATAACTGCATCTGTTACTGTTGATCCTAAATAAGACTCTGCATCTGTTTTTAGTTTTGTAAGAATTTTAGCAGATATCTCTTGAGGAGTATATGTTTTTCCTGCAATTTCTACAGCTGCTGCACCATTTCTATTTACAATTTTATATCCAACTTTATCCATAGCATCTTTTGCATGCTCTTCATCCATCATTAAACCCATAATTCTTTTTATAGAATAAATTGTTTTTTCTGGATTTGTAATAGCTTGTCTTTTTGCAGGTTCACCTACTAAGATATCACCTTTATCTGTAAAAGCTACAATAGAAGGAGTTGTATTTTTACCCTCTTTATTACTTATAATTTTTGCTTCTCCAGCTTCATAAACAGCCACACATGAATTTGTTGTTCCTAAATCTATACCTATTACTTTGCTCATATTATTTCCTTTGTTATCTAATTTTAATTTATTTTTATAGTTTTATGACATTGCGGTCACAAAAGATAAACTCTTAAGTATTTATCATTTTGTTTTCATAGTGTAATTATAACAAAACTAAAAATTTAGTTTTGCTACTTAAGTAGCATTTACTAAATATTAGTTAATTTGCTACACTTACCATAGCTTCTCGAAGAAGTCTATCTTTGAATTTATAACCTTTTTGCATCACTGTTACAATTTGTCCTGATTCTACTTCATCACTATCAACTTTCATAACTGCATTATGATAATCTGGATTAAATTCATCATATTCAACTTCAGTAATATCATGTTTCTCAAACGCTTTATTAAATGCTTTTACAGTAAGTTCAATACCCTCTTTAAGTTTTTCAACTATCTGCTCTGCATCAAAATCACCATTTGCACTTAATATTGCCATTTGCATTGCATCAATTGGTGCTAAAAGATCTTTTGCAAATTTTTCACTTGCATATTCTATCGCACTATATTTCTCTTTTTCAAGTCTTTTTTTAATATTTTCAAAATCAGCATGTGTTCTTAGAAACTTATCTTCTGCTTCTTTTGCTTTAGCTTCTGCAGCTTCTACTTTAGCTTCCATCTTTGCTTTAAACTCTTCATCTAATGATGCAAACTTTTCTTCATCATTTACAACTTCTTCTTTAACATCTGTATCATTAGAAGCTTCTGATTGAACCTCTTGCGTTTCAACTACTTCTTCCTCTTTTAACTCTTCTTTACTCATTTATCTTATTCCTTTATAAAAATATTCATAATCTTTAGATAGATCACCAACTACTAAGATCTTTACATCCTTACCATCCATTTTAGTATCATGGCAAATTGCAATATGATCTTGAGGTAATAAACTATCTAAATAAACACCCTCTTTTAACTTAATCATTATATCACCTTGTAGAAAAAGATTTATATCCCTCTCTTGTAAGTCATACATAACAGCAGTATTTAAAAACTTCTTAGTATTAACAATCTCAAATATATTATTTTGTACATATTTACTAAGTTCAATATATAAATTATTTGCACCTACTTGCTTTGCTATATCAAGTATATCATCAAATGTTTGACCTTCCATATCTGTTAAAAATTTATGAAATGCACTATTAAATTTAATAGTAACAGCATAAGTTTCATTTGCAGATGTAAGTGCAAAGTTATTTGTTTCATCTAACATTTGAGTTTTATAGAATTCTAAAATCATATATATATTTTCAACATTTAGAACTCTATGTAATGTATCTGTAGTTTGCTCTTTAATAAATACAGATAAACCCATCTCATTTGCTAATTTTATTATTTTTTCATGATTAATTGAGTCAAGTTTAAACTCTAATCGTTTTTCCCAATATTCTTTAAGCGCATCAATAGTAGGAGTTCTTCCACTACTTGCATGTTCTTGAGCTAAATAACCCTCTTCACCTAACTTTTTAAAGTATCCTCTAATAGTTGCAGGAGAATATGCTATATCATACATTGTTTTTAACTGACCAGAACCAATTGGTTCTAGATGTTCAATATACGCTCGTATAATAGAATCTAGTAAAAACTCTTTTTTATTAATCATAATATACCATCTTAACTTAAATTGGCACTTCTAATCTATGAGTGCTAATAAAATTATACCATTGAATAATTAATATAAACTTAATCTAGCACCCTAATAATTAGAGTGCTAGATTTATATTATTGGTTATGACGATTTAAATATTTAGAAAGGATATTTTTTAGTTTTATTGATAATTTTGGTTCAAATTTATTTAGAGATGATTCACATTTTGAAGATAATTCATTTGCACTTTTTATTGCACCATTAAGGCCAAGTAGATTTACAAAAGAGTTTTTAGCACCATCATTTGAAGTTGTTTTTCCTGCTTCCTCTTCAGTAGCTGTTTCATCTATAATATCATCTTGTATTTGAAATAATAAACCTATATCAATACCAAATGTATAAAGTTCTTGTTGTGTATTTTTTGGAATATTTGCAATTATTCCACCCATTTGTAAGCTTCCTGCAATAAGCTTAGCTGTTTTATGAATATGTAAAAATTCAAGTTGATTTAGTTCTAACTTATGATTTTCAAAATAGCAATCTATAGCTTGACCTATAATCATACCATCTATTCCACCATCATTACTTAGAACTTTTATAAGATCTATTTTTATATCACTACTTAAAGGTGCATTAGCTAAAAGATTAAAGCTATGGGTATTAAGAGCATCGCCTACAAGTATCGCTGTTACTTCATCATATGTTTTATGTAGTGTTGGATTTCCTCGTCGTAAATCAGCATTATCCATAGAAGGAAGATCATCATGAATTAAAGAATATGTATGAAGATATTCTATTGCAAGTGCAACAGGAAGAGAATTTTTTAAAAGCATTGGCTCGATAGCTTCTACTACACTCAAAAGTAGCATAGGTCTAAACCTTTTTCCACCAGCTTTTAACATATCTCGTAAAGCATCTTGAAATATTGGGTGAAAAGTATTAGAAATAGGAAGATTATTGTTTAAATAATCTTCAAATATTTTTAACATCTATTTTGCAAAAGGGTTCATTCCACCCATCATATTCATAGCCATAGCTTTTTTGTTATCATCACTTTGCTTAATTACATCATTCATAGCGCTTATAAGAAGTATTTTTAAAGAATCTTTATCTTCAAGTAGAGAGTCATCAATCTCTAAGTCAGTAACTTCTGAATTACCATTTATTGATAATTCGATCATACCACCACCAACTTTCGATGTAAAAGTTTGAGTTGCCCCATCTACTTTAGCTTGTTCTGCCATTTTTTGAACTTGACCCATCATATCGCCAAGGTTCATTTTACTTAAATCTATACCATCTAACATTATTTATCACTTCCTATTAATTCGTTTGTTACTTCTGTAATATTGTTTGAATCATCTACATGAACAACAATAGGTTTATAGTTTTCAAGTTCTTTACTATCATAGTTTGCATAAGCGATTACTATGATTTTATCACCAATTTCAACTTTTCTAGCTGCTGCCCCATTTAAGCACATCTCTTTTGAACCTCTAAGTCCTTTAATAATATATGTAGAAAATCTTTCACCATTATTTACATTTACTATTTCTACTTTTTGGCCAACTCTTAAAGCTGAAGCATCCAAAAGATCTTCATCAATTGTAATAGAACCAACATAGTTAAGATTTGCATCTGTTACTGTGGCTCTATGAATTTTACTGTATAACATATCAAATGTCATTTATATATTCCTATTTACTATTAACTTAGTGGTTGAGGCTCACCCCAAAATTGATCAGGGATCATATATTCATCAACTGGTTTACCACCTATCATATGTTCCTCAATAATTCTATCAATCTTCTCTTTTGTAAGTTGAACATACATATGATGACCTGGTTCCATTATCATAACTGGACCCATTTGACAACGACCAAGACAACTAGTTCTGATTGGTTGAACTGGACCCATAATACCTTTTTGCATTAAACCTTGAGCCATATGATTAAATAGATCTCTTGTTTGGTCACTTACACATGATGGTTTTGGCATACCTGGAGGTGAACTTTGCTCACACTTGAAGATATAAAATGTTGGTTGTGGCATTGCTGGCATTTCCATAATAATTCCTTTTATAATTTTATTTTCTAATTCATTTCGCGAATTTTATCTAAGATATATTAAAGTTATCTAAAATCTAATTTCTAACTATCTATTTATTGATTGCAACTTGGTTTCTACCATTGTTTTTACAATAATATAATCCATCATCTGATTTTTTAATCATTGTTTCTAAATCAGCTTCAATTCCATAACATATACCTATAGATGTTGTATACTTTATCTTTAAATCATCTATTTCTATAATATTTTCTTCAAAAGCTTTTCTGATCTTTTCAAATAATATTTTTGTATCTTCTAAAGTGATATTTTCCAATAAGACACAAAACTCTTCACCACCAAATCTAGCCATAAGATCTGATTCTCTTAAGTTTTTATTTAAAATATTTGCTACTTCACAAATAGCAACATCACCTACATCATGTCCATAAGTATCATTAATATGTTTAAATTTATCTATATCAAACATTGCAACAACAAGATCTCTCTCTTCCCTTTTTGCTTTAGTAAATATAGCATCACCACTATCAAAGAAATATCTTCTGTTAAATGCTCCTGTCATAAAATCTTTATTTGCCATATCTCTTGTCTTCTCAAATAGTTCTAAAATTTCTAGATTTGAATTGATTCTAGTTGTTACCTCTATTTGAGAATATGGTTTATTTAAAAAGTCATTTGCTCCAAGTTTTATAAACTTTGTAGGAACCTCTTGCTGATCATTTGCACTTAAAACAATAATTCCTAATTGATCTTTTGCATAATCTTTTCTAATTTTTTTTGTTAATTCCATCCCATCCATAATAGGCATGTTATAATCTGTTAAAACTAAAGAAAACTTTTTTTCACTAGAATGTAATATATCTAATGCTTCTTGACCATCTCTTGCCGTTGTAATATTTAATTTTAATTTCTCTAACATTTTTACAGCCATAGCAAGTTGTAAAGGTGAATCATCTACAATTAATATATTTGTATCATAGTTTTTTAATACTCTAGAGATACTTAATGATGCATGTGAACAATCTAACTCTTCATCTTTTACAATAAAATCTATTATATCTTTTTCTATTAGTTTATTTTGTATATCTTCTTTATCGCTGTCTACTAATACCAATACAGGTATATTCTTTTTTAAGGCAAAATCTACTACTAAACCATCTTTTACATCTGGTAATACTATATTGATAATTGCCACATCAATATTTGTATCTTTATTTAAAATATGTTTTACAGATTCTTTGTAAGATGTTGCTTTAAATATAATGGGATCATTAAAATTCTTTTTCAATTTTGTTTCTAACAAATCAAGTATAAATTTATTTTCATCAACTATAAGTATTGTTCTTTTTTGCTTCATATTTAGTAGATAAACCTTTTAGCTATTTATTATGATAATTGTAGCACAAATTTATTAATAATTGGTTTATCTTTTAAGCTGTATTATAATAAAATTAAAATAAGAATAAATATTTAGTAAAGGATTATAAGTTTGCAAGATGATGAGATGATATATATGTTCCATGCTGAAAGTATTGATCTACTTGATGAGATGGAAGATTCTTTATTAGTTATTCAAGAGTCTGGTATGGATAAAGAACATATAAATGCAATTTTTAGAGCTGTTCATTCTATAAAGGGTGGCGCAAGTATGTTTGAATTAATTGAGTTAGTTGAATTCTCGCATATTGCAGAAAATCTACTTGATAAAATACGTAATAATGAAATAAATATTAATAATGATATCATTACTCTTTTCTTAAATATCAAAGATCATTTAAATAATTTAATTGATGATATTATACAAAATGATTGTAAAGAGGATTATAATTCTAAATTAAAAGAAAAAACTGCACAATTTTCAG
>Ga0256837_1002808_pt1 | contig 10430 bp, 12 predicted proteins | sample 4562384metaG_FD_185976 | JGI IMG/M metagenome (GOLD analysis project Ga0256837, IMG submission 185976) | Hydrothermal vent microbial communities from Guaymas Basin, Mexico - 4561-384 | ecosystem: Environmental > Aquatic > Marine > Hydrothermal vents | place: Mexico: Guaymas Basin | collected... | reverse complement strand
CCTCTAAAAAACAACAACTCAATCTTTTTTGCGCACCACTTTCACAAATGCTTGATATGAATGATCCACTCATTGCTTTGGCAGACACGATTGACTGGAAAATCTTTGAAGATGATTTTGAAAATAAATCTTACTGAATTACTGTCTTAGATTTTAGGGGCATTATAAAAAGTTGCATAGCCAATACATTACTCAATAACAATGTATCGGCTACCTTCAGTCGCTATACATTAATCCAAAAAACTCTTACTAAATCACCAATTCAAAAAGCTCTCACTGCAATACAAAATAAACTTGAGTCTATTACAATCAACTTAATTAAATAAATTTACTAAATATATACTTGACAAGTAAACACTCAATATGTATAATACTTGCATCTTTTTTATGAAAAGGAGCATTAAACAACTATGTCTAAAGAAGAATTACAACAAGAAGAGATTGCTCAAGAGGAGCAACCTCAAGAAGAAACAGAACAAATTTCAAATGATGAGGCAGAAGCAGAAGCTGAAGCAGTTGAAAATGAATTTGAACTGCTAGAAGCTGAACTTGCAACACTTAAAGATAAGTATGCACGTGTTCACGCTGATTTTGATAATATTAAAAAACGTTTAGAGCGTGAAAAATACACAGCAGTTGAGTATGCAAATGAAAAGTTTGCAAAAGATATGATCCCTGTACTTGACTCACTTCAAGGAGCTTTGGCATCTGCTGAGGGTGATGCAGACAAAGCTGAGCTTTTTGATAAACTCAAAGAGGGGATTGAGCTTACTTACAAACAACTTGTAAGTGCATTGGAGAAAAATGGAGTAACAATGGTTGCACACGATGAGCCGTTTGATCCAAATATTCACAATGCAGTACAAAGCGTTGATAGTGATGAAGTGGAATCTGGTCAGATTGTACAAACATTCCAAACAGGATACAAGTACAAAGAGCGTCCACTTCGTGAAGCGATGGTTGTCGTAGCAAATTAGATTTTGCTTGTGCCACTTAGGTGGCAGAACTTATTTTTAAAATAGTATATACTTTCAGCGTTTTAAAAATAAAAGATAAAAATAACAATTAAAAAGGAAAGATTATGAGCAAAGTAATAGGTATAGATTTAGGAACAACAAATTCATGTGTAGCAGTTTATGAAGGTGGGGAAGCAAAAGTTATCCCAAATGCAGAGGGTAAAAATACTACTCCTTCAGTAGTTGCGTTTACAGACAAAGGTGAGGTTTTAGTGGGTGACCCTGCAAAACGTCAAGCTATCACAAACCCTGAGAAAACTATCTCTTCTATTAAGAGAATTATGGGTCTTATGATGAATGAGGAGAATGCTAAAGAAGCACACGACAAAGTAACATACAGCATCGTAGATAAAGATGGTATGGCTGCTGTTGATGTTGCAGGAAAAGTATACACTCCACAAGAGATCTCAGCTAAGATCCTTAGCAAACTAAAAGAGGATGCTGAAGCATACCTTGGAAGCACTGTAACTGATGCAGTTATCACTGTTCCAGCTTACTTCAATGACAGCCAAAGAAAGGCAACAAAAGATGCTGGTACAATCGCAGGACTTAATGTTCTTCGTATCATCAATGAACCAACAGCTTCAGCACTTGCTTATGGACTAGATAGCAAACAAGAGGAAAATGTACTTGTTTACGACCTTGGTGGTGGTACATTTGATGTTACTACACTTGAGATCTCTGATGGTACTTTTGAGGTTTTATCAACTGATGGTAATGCATTCTTAGGTGGTGATGACTTTGATAACAAAATCGTTGATTTCTTAAACGATGAGTTTAAAAATACTCACGGGATCGATCTTAAAAACGATAAGATGGCTCTTCAACGTCTAAAAGATGCAGCAGAAAATGCGAAAAAAGAGTTATCTTCAGCACAAGAGACTGAAATCAATCTACCGTTTATCACTATGACAGAAGCAGGTCCTCAACACCTTGTTGTAAAACTTACTCGTGCGAAGTTTGAAGCGATGATTGATGGTCTTGTAGATGAGACTATTGAGCATATCAAAACTGCGATGAAAGATGCAGACTTAGATAACAACGAGATCAAAGAGATCATCATGGTTGGTGGTTCTACTCGTGTACCATTAGCACAAGAGAAAGTTTCTAAGTTCTTTGGTGGAAAAGATCTTAACAAAGGTGTAAACCCTGATGAAGTTGTTGCACTTGGTGCTGCTATCCAAGGTGGTGTATTACGTGGAGATGTAAAAGATGTACTTCTTTTAGATGTTACTCCATTATCACTTGGTATTGAGACTTTAGGTGGTGTTGCTACTAAAATCATCGAAAAAGGAACTACGATTCCTGTGAAAAAATCTCAAGTGTTCTCAACAGCAGAAGACAACCAACCAGCAGTTTCTATCTCTGTTGTGCAAGGTGAACGTGAATTTGCAAAAGACAACAAGTCACTAGGTCTTTTTGAGCTTACTGACATTCCAGCAGCACCACGTGGTGTACCACAAATTGAAGTTACATTTGACATCGATGCAAATGGAATCTTAACTGTAAGTGCTATGGATAAAGGTACAGGTAAAGAGCAAAAAATCACTATCTCTGGTTCATCTGGACTTAGCGAAGAAGAGATCGAAAAAATGGTTCAAGATGCTGAAGCTCACAAAGCTGAAGATGAAAAACGTAAAGAGCTAGTGGATCTTAAAAACCAAGCAGATGCACTGATCGCTCAAACTGAAAAATCAGTAGAGGAGATGGGTGATAAACTAGAAGCTGATGAAAAAGCAAAAATCGAAGCAGCAGTAGTTGAGCTTAAAGATGTTCTCAAAGATGAAAACGCAACAAAAGAGCAAATTGAAGAGAAAGTAAAAGCTCTTACAGAAGCAGCACATAAAATGGCTGAAGAGATGTACAAAAAAGAGCAAGGTGGAGCTGCACAAGGTGGAGCGGACCAAGCTAAGAAAAAAGATGACGACGATGTTATAGATGCTGAGATAGAGTAACTCTCTATCTCCTTAGGGGCTTTTTGCCCCATCACCTCCTTGAAAAACTTCCCTCTCCCTTTTTTACAATACAAAATGAATAAATAATTTTATTGCCAAAGCATAAAGTATCAAAGCCATTAGTTTTTTTACTTGCGATGGTTCTAGTTTAAAGTGCATAAGATAATTGCCAATATAACCACCAACGATAGCACAAAGAGCAATGAGTGAGAGCAAGAACCAATCAAGCTCAATATAAGAAGCATAAGTAAAAAAAGAGCCAAGGGCTGAAAAAGGGACAACAAAACTCACCGCAACAGCAACTTTTTTAGGCTCATAACCTAAAAGTGCCAAAAGAGGAATGAGTATATTACCACCACCAACCCCTAAGAGACCTGCAAGATAACCAACAACTCCCCCTACAACAACAAGAACTGTATTGCCTTCAAAATGAAACAGTGCTTTTTTCTTTGCAAACATCATCATCGTTGCAGAGTAAAAAAGCATCAGCATAAAAAGAAACTTGACAATTTCTTCATCGATAAAACTACTACTGTATGCACCAAGAGGTGCAAAAATCATCATCATAAGTGCAATAGGAAGAACAAACTTATACTCAACAACCTTGCGTTTTATATTCATAATACTTGATGTTATGGTGGTTGATGCACCAGCAAAAAGCCCTAAAGCTTTTGCGATGGTAAAGTCAATACCCAAAAGGTTTAAAACAGGGATGAGTGCAACTCCAGAACCTGCTCCACCCATTGAAAAGAGGATCGATAAAAGGAGAGTGATTACACTATAAAGGATATAATCAGGCATATTTTAAGGGATCTGAGGTGGAGTTATCTTCTCACCAAGTGTTGCATAACTTTTTCCAACTCTCAAGAGTGGATCATACTCAAGAACCAGTTTTTCTTTGTTTTTGATGATTTTTTCATCTATATATTGGTATTGTATCTCTACGATAAGAGGAATCGTTTTTGAATTAGCAAGATCAATCTCTTGATAGAGAGTACAAAAAAATGCACTTGGTGTATCTTTTATGATTGGGGGAAAACCATCCATTATCTGCTGTGTTTCTATCTCAAACATTACAGCCTCACTCTCATGAGAAGGGATCTCTTTGGAACTAAAGTGCATCTTTTGCATCGATGATTCATCAACCATACAGATGGTGCAAAGTTTGTTGTTACGGATATTTTTTAGAGTATCTTTTGGTGTACCATCACTTTTGTGCCCTATACTTACAACCATAGTTGCAGGTTCAGAAGAGAGCCCCATAAAATAGCTAAAAGGTGCAACATTAAGAACACCTTCGTCATTTTGTGTAAGTATCCAGCCAATTGGTCTTGGGATAATGGTTTGTGCCATAAGTTGGTAACGTTGTGTAAGTTTTTTATCTTCATAGTTGACAACCATATTAAAGTCCTACCAGATGTTTGAGGTTATGTAGCATACCCTCTTTTTGTTGCATAGTGCTATCTTCTTTGTTTTCTTCTATCTCTTGTGATCCCTGATATGCATCTTTTGGCATCTCATTTTCTTTTGTTCCATCTACATTGACCACCACAAGTTCTGGATGTAAAAGTTCACGCAGTTTCTTTTGTACCACCATTTTTGTTGTCATTAAGCTCATAGAACAATCTCCACAAGCACCTGTAAGGGTAATATAGACAACACCATCTTTTACACCAAGAAGTGATATACCACCACCATGAGAATTTACATACTCACTTATTTTTGGGATATAGTTTTTTACAGCTTCATACAAATCTTCATCTAAAAATTGCATAGAAAAACCTTTTTTAAATATTTTTAAAATTATAATCAAGTGACATTAAGATAATCTTGAGTAATTTTTATAATTATTCTATCTTATTTTCTAACATTTAAAATAAACAACTTTTAGAATTTAGTAATCATTAATAACTACAAGGTATAATATTTTCTTTAAACCACAAAATCGGACAACACTATGAAAAATACAAAATTTATTACGATGGGCTTTGCCTCAGTTGCACTCTCTATGAGTCTTTTCTTCTCTTCAACACTTTTTGCTGAAGCAAAAATTCCAAAAAAAGAGACAGAAGCTTCCAGACTTGAAGCTTTTGCGAAATTTACTCGTGTTATTAGTATTGTTGAACAGTACAATGTCGATGATGTTACGATTGAAGAGCTTATGAATAAAGCTCTTGATGGGATGATGAAAAATCTTGATGCCCATTCAAACTTTTTAACTGCTGAACAGTATGAAAAACTTCAGATACAAACAAAAGGTTCATTTGGTGGACTTGGTATCACTGTTGGGGTGAAAGATGGTGCTTTAACAGTTATCGCTCCTATTGAGGGTACTCCAGCAGATAAGGCTGGACTTAAATCTGGTGATATTATCTTAAAGATTGACGATCAGTCCACTTTAGATATGACAATAGATGAAGCAGTTTCGATTATGCGTGGTGAGATTGGAACACCGATTGATCTGACTATTGTACGTAAAGGGGAGAGTAAACCACTAAAAGTACATATCGTCCGTGGAGATATCACAATAGAGTCTGTTTATGCAAAAACCATCGGTGATGATATCTTATATCTTCGTGTAACATCATTTGATCAAAAAGTTGTAAAAGATATCACGGCAGCTTTAGAAAAACATAAGGGTTACAAAGGGATTATTTTAGATCTTAGAAACAACCCAGGTGGTCTTTTAGATCAAGCTGTAGGGCTTGTTGATATCTTTGTAGATGAGGGGAAAATTGTATCTCAAAAAGGTCGTAGAGCAAGTGATGAAAGAGTTTTTAGTGCATCAAGTAGCGCAACACTTACAAAAGCTCCTCTAGTTGTTCTTGTCAATGGTGGAAGTGCAAGTGCTAGTGAGATCGTTAGTGGTGCTCTTCAAGATCATAAACGTGGTGTTTTAGTTGGTGAAAAAACTTTTGGAAAAGGGAGTGTTCAGGTTGTATTACCACTAGAACATGGTGAAGCGATTAAGCTTACCATCGCTCGTTATTATCTTCCAAGTGGAAGAACTATCCAAGCTGTTGGTGTTACTCCAGATATTCAAGTAGCTCCAGGTGAAGTAAAAACTCATGAAAATGAATTTTCTATCAAAGAAGCAGACCTCAAAAAACACTTAGCTGAGGAGCTTGAAAAAGTTGATGGAAAAAAAGATGAGAAAAAAGAAAATAAAAAAGAGAAAAAAGATATAATTACACCAGAAATGCTAAATAAAGATATTCAACTTAAAGAAGCAGTTGATATTATCAAAGCTTTAGTAATCATAAAAGGATAAAAAAGAGATGGAAAAAAGAGAGTTACTCTACGAAGGAAAAGCAAAAAAAATTTGGTCAACTGATGATGCAAACTTAGTGATCTCTGAGTTTAAAGATGACCTTACTGCGTTTAATGGTGAGAAAAAGTCAAGTGAAGCTGGAAAAGGTGCACTTAATAATAAAATCTCAACAGAACTTTTTAAACTCTTAGAGGAAAATGGGATCCAAACGCACTTTGTAGAGATGCTAGATGACAACCATATGCTTCACAAAAAAGCAGATGTAATCCTCATCGAAGTGATCGTTCGTAACATCGCAACTGGTTCGCTTAGCCGTAACCTTGGTATAGAAGATGGAAAAGTGTTACCTTTTACACTTGTTGAGTTTGACTATAAAAACGATGATCTTGGTGATCCAAAACTCAACGACCAACATGCGCTTATCTTAGGTCTTGTAGATTTCCAAGATGAGCTTGACAAACTTCGCCGTATGGCTCGTCAGGTAAATGACATCTTAAAACCTTACTTTGCAGAGAAAGGTCTTAATCTTGTTGATTTTAAACTTGAGTTTGGAAAAGATGCTAACGGAAACATCATCCTTATAGATGAGATAAGCCCTGACAACTGCCGTTTTTGGGACATTGAGTCTGGTGAGAAGATGGATAAAGACAGATTTCGTCAAGGTTTAGGTGGGCTTACTGTAGCTTATGAGCAAGTTTTAAACAGAATACTAGGAAAATAACATGAAAGCAATTGTAAATATCTCTTTAAAAGCAGGTGTATTAGACTCTCAAGGTAAAGCGGTGCATCATGCACTTGACTCTCTACACTTCAACGGTGTAAAAGATGTTCGTGTAGGAAAACAGATCGTTCTTCAACTAGATGAGAGCGACAAAGAAAAAGCGATGGCAGATGTAACAAAAATGTGTGAAGAGCTTTTGGCAAACACTGTGATCGAAGATTATGAGATTGAGTTAGTATAATGAAAGTTTCTATCTTACAATTTCCAGGAACAAACTGTGAGTACGATACACAGTATGCTTTTGAAAAACTTGGTGCAACAACTGAGATAGTATGGCATAAAGCAGAGAGCTTACCAACAGATACTGATCTGCTAGTAGTTGCTGGAGGTTTCTCTTATGGTGATTACCTCAGAAGTGGTGCGATCGCTAAGTTTAGCCCTGTAATGAAAGCTGTAAAAGAGTATGCAGCAAATGGTGGAAAGGTACTTGGTATCTGTAACGGTTTTCAAGTACTTACTGAATCTGGCTTACTCCCTGGTGCACTCAAACGCAACGAGGGTCTTCACTTCATCTCAAAACATCACCATCTTAAGATTGAGAACAACGACAACATCTTTTTACAAGAGCTTAACAATGGTGATGTTGTAAACATCCCAATTGCTCATCACGATGGTAACTACTATATCGATGAAGCTGGACTTAGAGAGCTTGAAGCAAACAACCAGATTTTGGTTCGCTATACAGATGCACAAGGTGAGATCAAAAACCCTAACGGCTCAGTTGCATCTATCGCAGGTGTTTGCAATAAAGAAAAAAATGTGTTTGGACTTATGCCACACCCAGAGCGTGCCATGGAGGTACTTCTTGGAAGCGATGATGGTGTAGCTATGTTACAAGGATTTGTAAAATCGTGCTAAAGCTATTTTTTTTAACTCTTCTTTTTGTATCTTCGCTTTTAGCAAACAAGGTTATCTACCTAAGCTACGAAGATATACCACAAAGAGTTATTGAGGGGGAGATATTTAGAGTAACTCTAAAATCTCTCTCTACGGTTCGTGATTTTGATGACATTGTTTACAGTTTTGAAGATGCACAGGGGGTTGAACTACTCAATGAGATTCCTTACAGAGAAGTAAGAGCGAAGTATTATTACGATACTTTTTACTTTTTTACTAATAAATCTCAGGCAGCAACTCCAAATATCACTGCTTCACTTGTTTTCGATGATAATAGAACAGAAGATACAAATGCAGCAAACGACCTAAACAGCTCATTTTTTTACCCAGCAACAACACTCAAGGGTAAAAAGCTCAATGTGATTACACTCAATCCAAAAAGTGACTTTTCTGGTATCATAGCTGATGAGTTTGTACTTCAAGAGTTTAAAACAACATCGTATGATACAACACACAATATAGTGGTTTTTGTAGCAACTGCTAAAAATACAAAGATAGATATGCTTCACTTTAGCAATGTTTATAAACAAGGTATAGAGTCTTTAGAAGATTCTTATTTTGATTCTAAGATAACATACTATGTTGTGATAGATAAAAAGTTAGAAAACTTTTCTTTTAGCTACTTTAACCTTGAAAAAAACAAGTATCTAAAGCTCTCTATCCCTATTATTGTTGATGATGATAGTGTAGTGGCACAGAGTGATCTAAAACCAAAAGATCAATCAAAAGAACAACTCAAGATAAATATCGCAGCAGCAGTTGCATTTGTTGCGTTTCTTTTTATACTCTGGAGAAAAAAGTACATCTATCTTGTTTTTATCCTTATTCCTTTAGTATATATCGCATATATGTTAGTTCCTCAAAAAGATGTGTGTATTAAAGCAGAGGCAAATATCTACCTCTTGCCTGTATCTAATGGAACGATTTTTGAAACAACACAAACGCAGCAGTTTTTACCAAAAGAGGGTTTTGTAGAAAATTTTGTCAAAGTAAAACTAAAAAATGAGAAAATAGGATGGGTGAAAAATGAAGATACTTGCTCATATTAATTGGTTTATTGCTACAGTTATTATCTTTACTGCTCTTACATTTTCTATACTTTTTTACTACCTTCTCCCCCGTCCATATGCTAGAAAGATCGCAGCATGGTTTATCCGACTTACTACATTTTTTTCAACTGAGGTTAAAGGGGAAGAAGATCCAGCTGCTCAAATGTTTCTTATAAACCATCAAAGTGATTTAGATATTGGAGTGATTGAGACGGTTTCAAAAAAAGATTTGGCATGGGTTGCAAAAAAAGAGCTTTTTGATGTACCATTTTTTGGTCTAGCGATGAGTATGCCAGAAGATATCCCTATAGAACGACAAAATAAAACTTCTTTGGTAAAACTTCTAAAAAATGCAAAAGATCGTCTCAACAAAGGGCGTGTTATAACGATGTTTCCTGAAGGGACTCGCTCACGAGATGGAAGGATGCTTCCTTTTAAACATGGTGCAAAAGTAGTTGCAGACAAATATGAACTTCGTGTACAACCCATAGTACTAATCCAAACAGCAAAGTACTACGATATCAAACGTTTTTACTATAAGCCTGGAAAGATTACAGTTATCTATCTTGATAGTTTTATTGCGAATAAAGAGGATGAAAACTGGCTCAAAGAGTTACGTGAAAAGATGCAAAAGGTGTATGATGATGAGTTGGCAAACAATCCTAGCGATAGGTAGTGGAGGCTTCTTAGGAGCTGTATTGCGTGCATATCTTAACGGTTTTATATCGCACAGAATACCCCATGAACTCCCTTATGGAACATTAGGAGTAAATCTCTTAGGTAGCTTTATTATGGGATCTCTTGTAGCTTACTTTATGTATGTTAACCTTCCTGTGCATCTAAAATCTTTTCTCACAACAGGGATACTTGGAGCACTCACCACCTACTCAACATTTGCCATAGAGAGTTTTTTACTTTTAAATGGTGGTAGTTTCTTGCTTGCCTTTAGTAACATTGCACTTAATGTTTTTGGTACTATTTTTATGGCAGGAAGTGGGTACTATCTTCTTCATACGATTTTGAAGTCATAAGGTTATCTCAGTTCCTAAGTTCAAATCATAGACCTTGAAAAGTACTTGGATAGAAAACTTCATCTGAAGTTTTTTATGCCAGAGTTTCAAAAGTAATGGCTGCTTGATTTAAGGTGGAAATTGCATTTATTAGTTGAATGGGCGAAAATTTATTTTTTGATTTTTCTTAAAGTGAGAGTTGCTTTAAGGTTACAATTCGTAATATTTCTTACGAAAAACTGCAGAATTTAACTCCGCCGTTGACAAACGCAATGTTATACACCCCAAGGTTATCGGCATCGAAGATATCATCTCTTGTGTCTGTGGGGTTAAACCCATCTGTGATATTTCTCACCTCTAAAGCACCCCAAAAGCGGATGTTTTTTCCTATGCTTAGCTGGTCATTTTCCATCTCATAGTTAAGATAAAACTGTGAGTCTAAAGAGAGATC
>Ga0256837_1002807_pt1 | contig 10434 bp, 16 predicted proteins | sample 4562384metaG_FD_185976 | JGI IMG/M metagenome (GOLD analysis project Ga0256837, IMG submission 185976) | Hydrothermal vent microbial communities from Guaymas Basin, Mexico - 4561-384 | ecosystem: Environmental > Aquatic > Marine > Hydrothermal vents | place: Mexico: Guaymas Basin | collected... | reverse complement strand
ATAGCAGTAAATGAACTAAATGGATGAAAGCTTTGAACACTACTGTTTTGTTCTAAAAAATAATTTGCTATTACACCATGCATTGATTTTGTTTTTTTATATTCAAAAGGATTATTAGTATTTATAATTTGATGTGTAAATGTAGAAGTTACTATAGTTATATCTTCACCTGCTATCTCTTTTAGATACTGTATGTAAGTATCTAAAGTTTCTTGTTTGTTCTTAAAATCACCTTTTCCAAAATAAGATAAATTTCCCGTTATAAATATAACTTCATGATTTTCTCTGACGATTTTTTTTAATGAAGTGTATAACTCATTTTTAGTATAGTCATATCTCATATTATAATATCCTTACCCTTATATTAATTTTATTCATCTCTTCTTTTATATCATTTGGAGTATATTGTGAGAAATGAAATATATAAGCAGCCGCTATTGCATCTGCACCATTTTGTATAGCTTCTACTGCATGAATTGGTTTACCCATGCCACCATTTAAAATAATAGGTATCTCTAACTTATCTTTAAATAGTTTTATAAGTTCTATATCATAACCATTTGTAGATCCTTCTGTATCAACAGATGTTAAAAGTATTTCTCCTGCTCCATATTTTTGATATTGTTTAGCCAATAAAAGAGGATCAATATCTAAAATACCTTTTGATTTATGAAATACTTTATAAGCATTATTTATCTTTTTTACATCTATAGAGCATACTATACATTGTGAACCAAATATTTTAGAAGCTTTTGTAATAAAATCTAAATTTTCTAATGCAATTGTATTTATAGCTATTTTATCTGCTCCAGCATCAAGTATAGTATAAATATCTTCTATAGTTTTTATACCACCACCAATAGTAAGTGGCATAAAACATTCATCTGCTATATCTTTGATAATCTCAGTATTTATCTCTTCATCTTCCAAATTTGCATCTATATCTAAAACTATAAGTTCATCTACATTTCTAGCATTATAAATTCTTGCTGTTGATGTAGGGTGTCCTATAGTTCTATATGCTTCAAACCCTATACTTTTAACCAACTGCCAATCTTTTAAAAGTACACAAGGGATAACTCTATGTTTTAACATCTAACTATCCCCTTTTAAATTTACAAAATTTTCTATTATTTTCAAACCTACAGTTTGACTTTTTTCAGGGTGAAACTGAAAAGCATAAAGATTATCTTTTTGTATAGATGATACAAAATCAAGCCCATAATCTGTAGTACTACTTACAATATCTTCACTTGTATTAAAATGATAAGAATGTACAAAATAAAAATCACTATTATCTTCAATATTATTAAACAAACTATTTTTATTCTTAAATAGTATATTATTCCAACCCACATGAGGAATTTTTAATTTATTATCAAATTTAGAAAAGTCAAATTTAATTATTTTAGCATCTACCCAATCAAGACCTTGTGTCTCTCCATTTTCATAGCTTTTAGTTGCTAATAGTTGCATACCTAAACAAATACCTAAAAATGGCTTTTGTTTAGTTATTATTTCATCATTTAACAACTCTATTAACTTTAACTCTTCCAATTGTTTCATTCCATCTTTAAATGAACCTACTCCAGGAAGTACTATCTTATCTGCATTTTTTATAGTATTATGATCATTTGTAATTATAGCATCTGAATCAACTTTTTCAAAAGCTTTTTGTACAGACCTTAAATTACCCATATTATAGTCAATAATTACAATCTTATTTGACAATGAATTTTTCCTTTCTTACAAGTGAACCATCAATATCTCTAATAAATTTTCCATTTTCATCTCTTTGAAAAATTCTTTTATTAGTATAACTATCTACAATTTTATCAAATTCTTTTTGAGTAAAATCTGTATATTCAAGATATTTTTTAACAGCTAAAGTTGGATATCTACCATCATATTTATTTACAAGCCTTACAGCTTCTTCTCTATTGATATAACCAAGTCGTATATCAAGACAAGCATTATCTGTAGCTCTTCCAAAACCATACTTAACATATTTTAAATAATCATGAAGATGATTAGAATAACAATCTAAATTTTCAAAATTTTCATATGTTGTTTCAACAGGTCTATCTTGTACACTAAAGCCATATTCTTTAGACTTTTTAACTACTTCTCTTAAATCCCATTTAAAATAATAACCTAAAAATAATCCAGTTACTCCTACTCTATGTATATCTTCATCACTAGCATAAGTATAAAGAGATAAATCTTTTTTAGTCAATCCATCTACGCCTATCATATCAGAAATACGATTACCTAATAATCCTCCAAACTCTTCAAGCCATTGTCTATCAAGAGTATTTCTAGTTTTACTAGAAGCTGGTCCTCCATACTCCATTTGAGGTGATTCTCCCCAGATAATTAATGGTATATTAAAATTTACTGCAAACTTTGGTACAGTTGTAAATATACCTAAATGATTTTGCCATTCATTATCTCCAGTTCTTATAAATGCTTCTTTAGCTAGTTTTTTATAAACCACTGGGTTTCTTTTAATATGAATTAAATCTACACCTAAATTATTTAGGTTTTCAAGATTCTTTCTACCAATTTTAGTAGGAATAGTAGGTTCAAAACAGATACATAATGGGTTTAAGCCAAGTTCTAAAACTTTAATAACTTGATATGTAGAATCTTTTCCACCACTTACACCAATAACACAATCATAATCAGAATTAGTTTTGTAACTATCTACTAAAGCTAAAAATTCTTTTTCTCTTTTTTTCCAATCTATCTCTTGATTTTTAGTGTCTTGTGATCTACATGCATCACATACTCCATTTTCATCAAAATGCAAGTCTGGCTTTGTTGCTGGCATTACACATTTTTTACATATTTTCATTATTTACTATCTCCTACATTATTTAAATTGAATCTATCTCCAAACTCAAAATTTTTCTCAGCTACCTTACCCAAAATATCTTTAAAATACTTAGGATGCATTCCATAGCCAGGTCTTACACTTTTTACATTCTCTTGTGTAAAAACTTCACCTTTTTTTATATCTTTTGCTACATATAGACTTCTTGAAAATTGTCTTGATTTTTTCTTTTGAGGTGTCATACTATAATTAACTTTTCCTAGTAGCTTTTCAGCATCTCGAATAGCATCAACCATAGCTTTAAATTCTTCTTTATCCATAGAAAAGCCTGCATCTGCTCCACCTATTGATTTATCTAGTATAAAATGTTTTTCTATTACTTTTGCACCAAGTGTTGTTGCTACTACAGGGGCTATACTTCCTAGTGTATGGTCTGAAAATCCAGATATAACTCCAAAAGCTTCTGCTAAGTTTGGTATCATAACTAAGTTTGCATCTTCAAGTTTTGCTGGGTATGCTGATGTACATCTTAGTAAAACTATATCATCATTTCCAACTTTTCTACATATATCAACTGCATCTTGAATCTCATCTATAGTCGCTATACCTGTACTAATGATAATAGGTTTCATCTTAGAAGCAGTATATCTTATAAGTTCATAGTCTGTTATCTCAAATGAAGCGATTTTATAAGCAGATGGATTAAATTGCTCTAAGAAATCTACAGCACTTTTATCAAAAGGAGATGAAAATATATCTATATCAATGCTTCTAGCATATTTAAAAAGCTCTTCATGCCACTCCCAAGGTGTATATGCCCATTGATAAAGTTCATATAAACTTTTACCATCCCAAAGAGTTCCACCTTTTACTATAAAATCATCCTTTTTAGAATCTAATGTCATAGTATCAGCAGTGTATGTTTGTAACTTAATAGCATTAGCCCCTATCTCTTTTGCAACTCTTATAGCTTCTATGGCATTTTTTAAATCACCATTATGGTTAGCACTAAGTTCAGCGATGATAAAAGTACCATCTCTTTCTAAATCAAAATTACCTATCTTCATTTACACCCCAATTTTTCACAAAATATTTTATAAATTTCATTTAATTTTCTATCTTTTATTGTCGCTATATATTTAAATAATGCAGAATGATGTAATGTAAAGTTTTTTGGAACAACAACCAACGATTCCTTTTTTAAAATACCTTCTGATAAATCTTGATTAAAAATTGTAAGTTGTTCATTTTTTATTTGAGAAGTTAACTGCAAACAAATATAATCTTCTTTATCTAAAGCTTTTATAATCAACACAGGTCTAATTTTATACTCACTCAAATCTGTAAAATATATCTTAGCTAAGTATATCTTTCCTACCATTTAGAATAATCCTCTTCATCATCAACAAAACTTTTTGAGTGAAAACCTATCTTTCCAATAGATTCTAATTCTTTTTTCTCCCATAAATCATAAATAATTTTATTATCTTTAGATATGCTTTTATCAGATATAATCTCTATACCTGTTGAATTTAAGTTTTTCAGTAAAAACATAATATGTCCGTAAATATCATCTTCAATTTTTAACTTTACTGTATGCACTATATATCCTTTTTTCTAAATTTTCTTTAATGCTTTATACCACCCCAATTAGTCAAGACAACTTTTTCAATTATCTAACTCCATACAAATCACCTCTTTTTTATTTACTATCTTAAGATTAATTTCTTTAAATCCATATTTTTTATATAAGTTCTTAGCTTTTTCATTTTCTTTAAATACTTCAAGTTTTAATTTATTTAATTTCAACATATTAAAAATATATTTAATAGATACCTCTTCTAAAATTCTACCAACTCCTGCCATCTTTTCAAATGGATTTGCATATAGTCCAAAATAACACTCTTTATTTTTGTAATCAATATTTGTAAAATCAACTACTCCTATATAGTTTTCATCTTTTTTTACTATCAAATACTGTTTAACAGTATCAAGTAATAAACTATTTATAAAACTCAAATGACTATCTAAATCAATACTATTTTGATTATACATCCATTTTCTAATATTTATATGATTCCTCCATTTTAAAATCATACTTATCTCTTCAAGGTTCATATCAACAAAATCAATGAGTTCTACCCCCCCCACTTTATCTAATTCTATTTTTAACTTATATCTGTTTCCATCTATCTCAAAAAAAGCTGGATATTCGTCATTATTTACAATTCTAAGAAGATTAAATTGTTCTTTTATAGTTTTATCTATATCTAATTTACTATCTTTAGAATCTCTTTTTTTATAAAAACTCTCTTTACCTTTTTGTGGATACGGAGTTTTATATTTTTCATAGTTTTGTAAAAATTCTAAGCACATCTCTATGGTGAAATTTGCTTGTTTTTCTCTAAGTTCATCATTTAACTCATAGCCAGTTAGTGAAAGTTTATTTTTCATATATACATCACCATCATCAACACCTGAACTAGCTTCAAACATTGTAAATGGAATCTCTTTTTCTCCATCTAATATCTGCCAAAACATAGGAGCCCAACCTTTCCCTTTTGGTAAATCACTAGCATGAATAACTATGTTATGTTTAGATTTTTGAAGATATATATCTTCAATAATTTTATGGTAACTTAGTATAAAAACAATATCAAAACTACCATCTATATCTTTATGCTCAAATAGTAGTTTTGAATCTTGTAGTTGATTTTGTAACTCTTTAGCATACCGTACAAACCATTGATTTTGTGATGTTAAAATTGCTATTTTCATATCTTATCCTAAAGTTTTTAGCATCATTTTTATTTTTAAGACTAACTTTTTTTGGTTTAATTTTTTTAGTACATCAAACTTTTTTTCTTTTAGATAATTATATATATCTTTTTGATTATCTGCTGTTTTTATTGCTATAAAGGGTATATTCATATATAAAATCTCATGTAAAGTTACACTAGGTGTAACTATCGCAAAATCTGATTTTTTCATAAGTTTAGCTATTTTATTTGAGTTTATATGAAGAGTTATATTTTTCTTATTTTTAGTATATTTTTTTAATTTATCTAAATTTTTATTTGCTGTTGTAGTTACTAAGTTTATGTCTATATGATTAAATTGTTCTAAAACTTTTAATATTTTTATATTTATGTAACTATGGTCAGCCCCACCCATCGCTATAAATATAGTTTTTTTTCTTTTTTCTTGTATAAACTCATCTCTTATAAGTGTATATTTATTTCCACATCTCAGTTTACAATTTTTTGGAACTAAGTTTTTATATTTTTTCTTATTTGCACTTATATTATGATTTAAAAGTATATCACAATGATGTTTTTCATAAGTATCATCAAATACCATTATTTTTAAAGTTTTATTTTTAGCTTTTAACTCTTTCTCATAAGTATAGTCAATATCATAATTATCTATCACAACCATAAAAGGCTTGTACTTTTGAACTATTTTTTGAAACTCTACTAAGGAATTATCTTTTATGAGTTCTATTGTGTAGCCTGCTTCTTTTATTTTATGATTAATATTTCCCTTTAAATCTTGTGTTACAAAAATAATATTATATTTTTTATACTCTCTAGCCAATACTAAGTCTCGCATAATATGACCTGTACCTATAGTTGATGATGAGTTTGCTCGAAATAATATAGTTTTCATTATTGTAAGTCTTCTTTAGATATATTTAATAAATTACATACTTTATTGAAAGTATTTTGAGCTAATAAGTAAAATTCTTTTGCATTTTCTGTTGTTGGTTTTCCAAAAGGTAATAATCCCATATCACCTGGATATCGTGAATCAATATAAAGTTCATCCAATACTTTTAACAAATAACTATCTAATTGTTCAAATTTATCATTTTCTACTAATATATTATTTAATTTTACTAGTTTATGAATTTTTGGAGTATCTATTTCATATTCTTCTAATAATGCTTTAAATATTTTTTCTATAGCCTGTTGAGAGTGAAAAGCAACCATATGAGTTAGTGTATCTCTATGTATAATATCTGAGATAATTAACAAATCATCAGTTGAAGCTTTTAACCATTCTTTTGTAAAATTTCTCATAATATTATATCTCCTTGAGAAAATATCTTTCTACTAAACATACTATCCATCTCTAAAAATTTCTCATGCATTTTTTTTGTATGTACTATCAAATCAGTTTGATACATATTAGTAATATCTTCTAAGTAACTCGCTGTTTTTTGATAGATATCACTTTTTTCTTTCCAAGTTTCAGGCATGATATCATCATTAGTTACTATATACAAATCCACATCACTATTTTCATTTGGAGTACCATATGCATATGAACCAAAAAGTATAATTCTGACTGGATTTAATGGTTTTAGTTTTTCAATTATTAAAGGTTTTAGTTTTTCAATATCTATCATCATTTATCCTTCCATCAGTGTAGCTACTTATACTACTAACTAACTCTCCTATAGCAAAAATGATAGTATGCCATTTTTTAGTATACTTTTGTGCTAGAACAAAATCTAACATAATAAAACCTGTATCTATCTATGGTTGATAAGGAGTTTGCTCTGATTAGTATAGTATTAAGCATTTATCTATTTTCCTCTATAACTTCTATTATTTTTAAATCTATCTCTTGTTCTGAGATATTTTCTAAATCTGATTTAGAGTATATTGAAAGTAGTACTATATTTAAATCTTCTTCAACAATTAAATAAACCACTCGATAACCAGAACTTTTTCCTTTATTAATATCACTATTTTTTAATCTTATTTTGTAGCAATTTTTACCTAAATAAATTGCTATATCTTTTGGATTTGATGAAGATAAAGTTTCCAATAATAATATATAGTCTTCTTTGATTTTTCTATATCTTTTTGATAACTTTTTTAGTTCTTTCTTAAAAGTATCTACCGTACTAATGCTATAATTCATCCACCAAATCCCAAGCATTACTTAACCTGATACTATTTTTCTTAGAGTATTCAACTTCCTCTAAAGCTTTCTTTACAGAGGATGTTATTTCATCTACTTTTGTACAATTATCTAGTTTAATTTTTTTTATTTTTACATCATTTTTAAAACTACTTAGTAACCAAAGTATTTTATCTGATATATCATCATTAACTTCTAATTGATATGCTTGCATTTTATAACTCCTTATACTATTGTTTAATTATAACATTTTTTATATTTAAGATAATTCACCATTTTTATTTAAAACTTCATACAGATATTCAGCTCGTTTCCAATCTTCTAAAGTATCAATGTCTTGTACTAAATGTCTAGGGAGAATTATAGTAATACTTATGTCACTAAATATTACTTTATTTGTAGAGTTTTTTGATAATTTTCTGTTTTCCCAGTAAAACTGTCCTGCATCTTGGTATGCTTCTTCAAGGTCTTGACTTCTTGTCATATAATGTTCAGGAGTAAACATCTCACATCTTCCATCTTCATTTAGTTTAAAAGTTCTCTGAATTGGGAAAGGCATTGTAGTTGCACTAAAAGCATTCACAGCATCACTCTCTTTAAGTTTTTCATAACCTTCTATAAGGTACTCTTTTTGCAGTAGTGGAGCAGTAGCATAGATGGTACATACATACTCATAATGTTCCCCTTTAGATTCTAACTCTGTTATAGCATGTTCGATAACATCAACCGTTCCTGTAAAATCATCAGAAAGTTCTTTTGGTCTCAAAAATGGTACTTCTGCACCATACTCTTTTGCTATTTTTGCTATCTCTTCATCATCGGTCGTAACTACTACCTTTTCAAATAGCTTTGAAGCAAGTGCTACTTCTATACTATAGGCGATAAGAGGCTTACCAAAAAACTCTTTTATATTTTTTCTTGGTATTCTTTTACTTCCACCACGAGCAGGGATAATAGCTATAGCATTTTTAGCCATCTATTTTAACACTTCAAATAAACTTTTTATAATATATTCTTGTTCTTCATTAGTAAGTAATGGATACATAGGAAGTGAAAAGCACTCTTCATAGTAATTATCCATCATTGGATGTTCTTCATCACCATAACCTAAGCTTTTATAATATGGTTGCTTATTTATTGGCATATAATGTATTTGTAATCCTATATTATATTTTTCTTTTAAGATTTTATGTAAATCTACTTTTGTTATATTAAGTTGATTAAAATCTACTTTTACCACATATAGGTGATAAGATGATTTTCCATCGTAAGTATATAATGGTTTTATAATATTATTTTCAAATGCCTTGTCATACTTTTTTGCTATTTCTATTCTTCTTTCACAAAATTGAGGTAATTTTTTAAGTTGAGACAATCCTAATGCACATTGGATATCTGTAATTCTACCATTAAGTCCAAGATCTGTCATCTCATATTCCCATGGTTTTAAACCATCTCTTTTTTCCATACCATGATTTCTAAGTTTTATAAGTTTTTCATAATCTTCTTTAGAATTAGTAGTAATAGCCCCACCTTCACCTGTAGTCATATGTTTTACAGGATGAAAAGAAAATATACTCATATCACTATTGGTACAACTTCCAGCTTTTATATCATTATAAACTGCACCAATTGCATGAGCATTATCTTCTAGTATTTTTATATTATAAGTTTTTTTAAGATATGCTAGTTTCTCTTGATTTACCATATGCCCACTAAATGCTACTGCATATATAGCTTTAATAGAAGAATCTTTTTTAAGTTCTTGTTCACATAAATCTAAATCAATATTTCCGTCTTTACTAATATCTACAAAAATAGGTTTAGCTCCAACATATAAAATAGAATTTGAAGTAGCTAAAAAAGAGTTTGGAGTAGTTAATACTTTATCGTTTTTATTTAATAAGATTTTAGATGAGAGATGAAGGGCAACAGTACCATTTGATACGGCAACACAATATTTAGCACCACAAAATTTAGCTATATTCTCTTCAAATTTTTTTGTAGTTGGTCCTGTTGTTATTAAAGTTGCCACTAAAGCTTTTGTTACTTCATCAATATCATTTTGATCTATTGTTTGCTTTCCATAAGGAATATGTTTCATCTTATTCTCCATTATTATACTTTCTAACTATCACTATGAAAAATATCTCTAGTGTATATTTTATCTTTTACATCTAGTATATTCTCTTCTACTCTATTAGCTACTATTACATCACTTATATTTTTAAACTCTTCTAAATCTTTTATAACTCTACTGTTAAAAAAACTTTCTTCACTCATGGCTGGTTCATAGATAACTACCTCTATCCCCTTTGCTTTGATTCATTTCATTATACCTTGAATAGCACTACTTCTAAAATTATCGCTTCCACTTTTCATAGTTAGTCTATAAATTCCTACTACTTTAGGATTTTTAGCTAATATAGAATCTGCTATAAAATCTTTTCTTGTGCTGTTTGATTTTACTATTGCTTCTATCATATTTGATGGTACTTGACTATAGTTTGCTAGTAATTGTTTTGTATCTTTTGGTAAGCAGTAACCACCATAACCAAAACTTGGGTTATTGTAGTGTGTTCCTATTCTTGGGTCTAATCCTACACCCTCGATAATATCTTTTGTATTTAGATTATGAGTTTGAGCATAAGAATCTAGTTCGTTGA
>Ga0256837_1002806_pt1 | contig 10434 bp, 11 predicted proteins | sample 4562384metaG_FD_185976 | JGI IMG/M metagenome (GOLD analysis project Ga0256837, IMG submission 185976) | Hydrothermal vent microbial communities from Guaymas Basin, Mexico - 4561-384 | ecosystem: Environmental > Aquatic > Marine > Hydrothermal vents | place: Mexico: Guaymas Basin | collected... | reverse complement strand
TCTCAACATTTCCCTTTTTTGCTTTGACTTCAAGAAGGTCAACATGTTTGGCATAACCTACGTTTATCATCTCTTGTGTAGTATTTTCCAAAGTTTCAATGTTATGTAAAATCTTTTCAAGATTTTTTATACTTGAATCCAAAAGTGCCATATCATAAAAACTCTTACGAAGTTCATATGACTTTTCAGTCATGATTTTATCTTTATCAAGAGATTTTATCTTTTTCATCTCTTTCATAATGTTTGTATAACTGGTAATAGCAAAGCCTGTAAAGAGAGGCACTTCATATTTGAGTTTACTTTGGTACAGATTTCTGTATCCAGGATAGTTTAGGTTTTTTGGCTGTGTTGCCAAAAGTTGTTGTGTGTTTCCCGGTAATCCGCCCATTTGTCCTAGAAACTCATCAAAACCAAAGTCATTAAAATCAGCCTCACGTGAGGTGAGCTTAAATCCAAAAACATTTCCTGCATCATTGGATCGAGCTACATCTTGAACAAAATCAAGCTTACCCCAATTCATCCCTTGTATGGCTTTTTGATCCTCTTTTGCTGCTTTTACATCGAATTTTGCAGCTTTAATCTCTAAATTTTGAGATTTGAGAATATCTAAAGCTTCATTAAGAGATAAATTGTCAGTTGTATTATTATTTGCACTTAGTATGAGTGCAAACGCTAGTATACTAACGATTTTTTTCATAAAAAATATCCTTTTTATTATGTTAAATTTTAACTCTTTATTATAGCATATATTTTATTTTGAAAAGATTATGTTAGTATTCAATTTATTTATTTTATATTTAATAATGAATAGTATAATTTATTTATATAATTATTATAATTTTTGATAAAGGTAAAAGGGATGCGTAGAATAAATTTACTTGGTGCCATTTCCATCGGAATAGGTGGTATGGTGGGTGGTGGTATCTTTGCTGTTTTGGGTGAAGCTGTTTCACTTGCTCATGGTGCAACTGCCGTTTCTTTTTTTGTAGCAGGTTTGGTTGCACTCTTTAGTGCTTACTCTTATGCGAAACTCTCTGTTGTGTATCAAAGTGAGGGTGGAACTGTTACTTTTGTAGATAAAGCTTTTGGTGACAACATCCTCTCTGGTTCTATCAATCTTATGTTATGGCTGAGCTACCTTGTGACTATCTCTTTGTATGCAACAGCATTTGCCTCCTATGGAGGAACTTTTTTTAAAGAGATGACTCCTTTATTGCATCATACTCTTATCAGTGTTGCTATTGTACTGCCTGCTGTGATTAACTTGGTGAGTGCTTCTTTTGTTGGTAAAAGCGAAACTGTCATTGTTGTGATAAAGGTGAGTTTGCTTATTGGTGTTATTATTGCAGGAGCTCCTTATGTAGAGCCACAACGTCTCTCTCCCCAAAACTGGGGAACACCACTTTCTATCATTACTGCGGGAATGATTATCTTTGTAGCGTATGAGGGGTTTGAACTTATTGCCAATGCAGCAGAAGATATAAAAGATCCTCAAAAAAATCTGCCTCGTGCTTTTTATGCTTCTGTTATTATCGTTGTTGTGTTGTATGTGCTTATCTCTATCATCACAGTGGGCAATGTCTCAGAAGAAGCTCTTATGAAAGCCAAAGATTATGCTTTGGCAATAGCAGCAAAACCCTCTTTGGGGGAAAATGGTTTTATTCTTGTCGCTTTAGCGGCACTTTTGTCTACTTTTTCAGCTATTAATGCTACTATATATGGAAATGCACGACTCGGCTATATCATTGCCAAAGATGGAAAACTCCCAAAGCAGTTGATGCAGGAGAAAAACAATGTACCCTTTATGGGGGTTGTCTATACTGTAATGCTTAGCTTGTTTTTAGCCAATACTATTGATTTGAATGAGATAGCCATTATAGGGAGTGCTGGATTTTTGCTTATTTTTTTCATAGTAAATATCAGTGCTTATAAGTTGCGTGTTGCCATTGGGGCAAATAAATTTATTGTCATACTTGCAGCGCTGTTTAGTTTTATAGCACTTGTTACACTCTTGATTCATACCTATACCTCAAATCCTAAGGCTGTCATTGTTTTTATGTCCTTTGTGATTTTTTCATTGCTCTTTGAACTGATATATGGACGATTTATGCGTAAACAGTTTTTTTACAGAAGTTACAAAAAAAGTTCGTAAGGAAAGTTACTTTTAACGTTATGCTAACATAGGAGTGTTATACTTTTTCTATCATAAAACACAAAGGTAGAAAAAATGCAAAGAAAAACTTTGTTTTTTACATTTGTGTTTGGCTTTGCACTCCAAGCACAAACACTTACATTGAGTCAAACTATAAATAAAACTTTACATAATCATCCTGATATAAAATCGTTTGCGCTTAAAGTTGAACAATCACAAAGTGTATACAAGTCAGAATCTTCAGCATATTTACCACAAATCAATCTCTTGGCTAATTACAATCTTGTACAAACTTATGTTTTCCCAGTCAATGGATCGTTTCATACAGTAGATGACAGTGGTTGGAATGCTGGGGTTAATCTAAAACAAAAAATATGGGATTTTTCCAAAACATCTTCAAGAGTAGGGGCATCAAAGCTTGATAAAAAAATAGCACAACTCTCCCTTAAGGATATTAAAGCTCTGTTGGTTTATAAAGTGACATCCCTGTATGAACTTATGATTGTTCAAAAAGAGGCTGTTGGGGTAAGGCAAAAAGATCTTCAAACAAAACAGGCATATTATGAGCAGGCACAGGCTCTTGTCAAGGAGGGGCTTAAAACAAATGCCGATGCAAGCCGTTTTCTCTCCTCTGTATATAATGCTAAAGACAACCTTGCAGCAGCACAGGTAGCGTATGAAAAAGCAAAAAATACACTGAGCCTGTATATAGGAGAAAAGATTGCAGATGATGTTGTTTTAGAAAGAGATACTGTTGAAACACAAGCCAAACTGAGTCAAAATATAGAAGATGAGATTTTAAAAAGTAACTATCAGCTCTCCATTTTTTTAGATAATATCCAAAAAAATGTTCTTTTACATAAAGCGAGTAAGGCTTCCCATTATGGTTCTATCGACGCTGTAGCTTCTTATACCCATCTTGATACACTCAATGTTTATGATTCCAAGGTGGCAGGCGTGACATTGAGTATCCCTTTGTATAGTGGTGGAAGACTTAGTGCCGAAGCACAAAAAGCAAAAATAGCAGCACAAATCGCAAAAGAGCAGTATGCTTCCAAAAAGTTGGCACTCAAAGAGGAGATAGAATCACTTCTTTTGGATATTAAACGCTATAACAAAACAATCGAGGCAAAAAAAGCACAACTAGATTCGGCAACAGAGACACAAAAGGTGCTTGATGGACGTTATAAAGAGGGGCTTAGTACCTATATCGAGGTACTTGATGCAACAAGCGTTGTTCTTGGTGCAAAGCTTGGACTTTTAGAAGCATACTATCTAAAGAGTATGGCAATACATAGAATTGAATATTTACAAGGAAAAATCTAATGAAATCGTTTTATAAATATATAATTGGTGCTGGTGTTATAGCACTACTTGCATTTGTCGTTTATAACAAAGTGTATATTCCAAAAACAACGTATGAAACACTCAATGCAACAAAAGGTGATATAGCCCTGAAGGTTTTTGGTATAGGGGAGGTTGGAGCTAAAACAGTTTATAATGTTAGTGCAGGTGTCAATGCAAAGTTGATCTCTCTTGCTACTGATGAAGGTAAATGGGTTAAACAAGGTGAGATGATAGCAGCTTTTGACAGTGTTGATTTACCTATTCAGATACAAGAAGCAAAAATAGGGGTACAAAAAGCTCGAAGTGAACTTATAGCTTTAGAAAAAGAGCTTCAAAGTCTACAAGTACAAAAACAACTCGCTCTTGTTACTTATAACAGATATGTCAAACTTAAAAAACAATCATTCGCTTCCCAATCAGAATATGATAAAGCACAGGCTGACTTAAAAGTGATAGAAGCACAAATAGAAGCGACAAAAGCACATATAAACTCTTCAAAAACAGAGGTGTTACGTGTAAGTAAAAGTGTCAAAGCTTTAGAAGAGAAACTAAGTCGCTATACTGTGTATGCTCCTGTTGATGGATATGTCATTGCTAAAAAAGCTGATTTAGGACAAACACTCCTTGCTGCACAAACACTTTTTGAAATTGTACGTTCTGATGATATCTGGGTTAAAGCAAATATTGATGAAAGAATAAGTGGTGATGTGAAAGTTGGTGCAAAAGCAACCATTAAACTTCGCTCATCAAAGAAACAGTATGATGCCTATGTTAAAAGAATTGCACCACAAAGTGATGCAATCACTCAAGAGAGAGAAGTTGATGTTGCCTTTGAAAATCTGCCAATTCCATTTTATATGAATGAACAAGCAGAGGTGTATATAGATACCAAGGAGTTGAAAAATGTTGTTATAGTTCCCGCTGTTACAATTGTTTATAAAGATGATATAAGTGGTGTATGGATTAAAAAAGGGCAAAAAGCACATTTGCAAAAGGTGGAGCTCTTGGGAATATCAGATGGGAAAGCTGCTGTAAAAGGTTTGACAAGTGGTAGTGAACTTTTACTTGTTTCAACAAAAAACAAACCTCTTAAAGAGGGTATGAAAGTACACTAATGATAAATTTAGCACAAAAAGATATAGCACACACTTTTGGTAAGTTTATAGTGACTGCTATGGGTGTTGGAATGCTTTTGGGAATAGTTCTCATTATGATGGGAGTTTATCGTGGAATGATTGCGGATGCTGAGGTATTACTAGATGATTTACATGTTGATTTGTGGGTGGTTCAAGAAGATACTCTTGGACCTTTTGCTGAGTCATCAAGAATTCATGAAGATATGAAAGATACTATCCATGCTCAAGATGGTGTAGATAAAACAGCAGCACTTACTTTTCAAAATATTCAAGTTCCTGTACGGGGAAAAAAGGTGCGTGTTGTAGCTCTTGGGTATGACCCTTTTGGTGCAATAAATCCTATAAATCCAAAGCGTCTTATAGCAGGAAGAACATTGAGTCAAAGTCATTATGAGATAGTTGTCAATGATAAACTAGGGCTTGAACTTGGTGAAAAGGTAGCTCTAGGGAGAAATATTTATACAGTAGTAGGCTTGGCACACGGTGCTGTTTCTTCAGGTGGTGATTTACTTGTATATATCAGTCTCAAAGATGCACAGGAATTACAGTTTATGTACTCCAATGCCCGTATTCGTAACGATAGAGAAAGAGGTATAGGTGGGGGAGATTCTCATATGGTCAATGCTGTTGTTGCAACACTTAAAAATGGATACAGTGTAGATAAAGTAGCAGCAAATATAAAGCGTTACAAACATAAAAGTGTTTATACACATGATGAACAGCTTACAATATTGACAAAGAATCTGATTGAGCGTGCTTCTAAGCAAATAGGGCTTTTTACTACTATTTTGGTGATAGTATCAACTATTATCATCGCATTGATTATCTATACAATGACATTAGAGAAGATGAAAGAGATATCTATTATGAAACTTCTTGGTATTCCAAACTCCGTCATTATTAAAATGATTGTGCAAGAGACAGTGCTTCTTGGTTTTTTAGCTTTTATATTTGGTAATATTTTTGCTCATTTAATCTATACGAAGTTTCCAAAAAGGGTAGTATTGGAGCTTCCTGATGCTTGGATGCTCTTTTTAGTTGTTCTTGCAGCATCGATTCTATCATCATTTATAGGGGTGAAAAAAGTGATCAGTGCAGACCCAGCAGCAGCGATAGGTGGATAAAATGAAACAACAAAGTATAAAAGTACAAAATCTTTATAAAATATTTGGTAGTGGTGATAATGAGGTTCGTGTTATTGAAGGTGCTGATTTTCAAGTTGATAAAGGGGAGCTTGTAGCACTTATTGCTCCAAGTGGTGCAGGAAAAACAACACTGCTTATGATGATAGGATGTGTAGAAGAACCAACAAGTGGAAAGATATGGCTTGGTGATGAGTTGGTGTATGATAACAAATGGCTCACTCGCCAAACACGCAAGATTCGTCGCGAGAAGATAGGTTTTATTTTTCAAGCACATTATCTTATCCCTTTTTTAAATGTGATAGAGAATGTTACACTTGTTTCTCAGGTGAACGGTGTTTCTGAGAAAAAAGCTGAAGCAAAAGCGATGGAGCTTCTTGAATACTTTGATATAGGTGACAAAGCCAGATCAATGCCATCAGAACTCTCAGGTGGACAAAACCAACGTGTGGCAATTGCACGTGCTTTGGCAAATGAACCAGAGATTATCTTGGCAGATGAACCAACTGCAGCACTCGATTTAGAGCGTTCTGTTGATGTTGTCAAGATGCTTAAAAAAATAGCAATAGAGCAAGATGTTGCCGTTATTATGGTAACCCATGATGAAGCGATGTTACCTCTTTGTGATAGAATACTTAAAATAGAAAATAAAAAAGTGGTCTCTCACCCTGTAGTAAAAGGTGAAGTAGGATTGTTATGAAAAAAATACTCTTTTTAGAGGATGATGAGGTTTTAGCTGAATCACTTATTGAACTACTTGAAGCAGAAAATTTTGCAATAACACATGTATGTAATGGTGAAGAGGTTTTAGAAAAAACACTAACCAAAGAGTTCTTACTTGAAGAGCTCTCTTTTGCCGATAAAGAGATGAGTGATGGCTCTTTGCGTGTTCATATTAATAAGCTAAGAAAGCTCTCCTTACCAATAACAACAATTAAAGGAGTTGGTTATCGCCTTAGCTCATCATGAAAAAAGTGCTTTTATAAAGTTCTTTTTTACCTATTTTATCAGTGTAGCACTCCTGATTTTGGCTGCTGGATTTTTTTATTTTGAGCAGATGAAATCTCAACTAATCAAGTATGAACATTTTTCTCTTATAGAGTATGCAAGACATATTAAAATGGGTGAAGATTTAAGTGAATTTTCGAAAGATTTTCGCTACACATTTACAAAAAAACAAAAGCATATCAGTATAAGTAATTTCTCTGAAGAGAATGGTGAGTTTACAAAGTATATACCAACTCGCCATGAGGGAACATACTTGCAGGTTTTTAAATCAAGAGACTCTTATGAACAAAAGCTTGCACACCTAAAGATGAAAATTATAGCTATTCAGATAATACTGCTTTTTGTTTTTGGACTTATTAGTTATTTTTTGGCAAAGAGTGCACTTAAACCCCTGAATGAAAGTATCGATACTCTTGATAAGTTTGCCAAGGATCTTATACACGATTTAAACACGCCAGTAACAGCAATGAAGCTTAATATCAAGCTTTTGGAAAAACAAAAAACATTGCAGAATCTCAAAGCTTTTGAGCGTTTGAAAAAAAGTGTTGGGGTTATATCGGAACTTCATACAAGTTTGACTACACTTTTGGAAAATAAAACCTTTCAGCTCAAAACTCTTAATGTATGCAGTATTGTAAGTGATGTTATTGAGTTGCACCAGCCAAACTATCCCCATTTGAAGTTTATTATTGAGTGTTTTTCTTTAGAAACGAAAGCAAATGAGAATGCTCTAAAGCAGATTTTACATAATATCATCTCCAATGCCTGTAAATATAACACACCAAATGGGTATATAAAAATTTATACAAAATCGAAGGTATTATATATCGAGGATAGTGGCGTAGGGATCAAAGAACCTGATAAGATTTTTGACAGAGAGTATAGTGCGCAAAACAGCAGTGGACTTGGTCTTGATATTGTCAAACGTTTATGTGAAGCTATGGATATTAGGATTGATGTTATGTCTAATGATAAAGGAAGTTGTTTCGTTCTAATATTTCACTGATGTGGTTGGCAGGATATTATACTTATCTGATAGTGTAGGTGTGAGTTTATATCTTGTATTTATTTTTTTTCAAAAAAGAAAAAGTTTTTTTATCCATTAACATTGTGGTAACATAACCATGTTACTATAACAGAAAAACTGAGGATATTTTTATGAAAAACAAACTACTAACACTTTTAAGTGTTACATTACTGATAACTTCTGTTGGTGTTACAACACTCCAAGCACAATCTAACACGCAACAAAAAAAGCAAAAACCTTTTTTGATTCAAGGTAAACTTCCCCATTTGACTATGATGGTAAAAATATTATGGAATGATGAAGATTTGGCACTGACTACAGCTCAAAAGCAACAACTTCTTCAAATTAGACAAGAAACAATGACACAGGTGAAAGCTTTGGCGAGACAAATTTTTAAACTTGAAAATCAAATAGTGGAGGCAAGTAATCACGGTGCCAAACCTGAAAATGTAAAAGATGATGTCTTTAAACTTGCAGAGTTAAGAGCACAAGCTACTATGGTACATCTTGAGTGTATTTATAAAACACGCAAGGTACTGACAAAAGATCAACTTTACATTTTAGAATAACACTTGCGTGTTATTCATCAAAAAGGGAGAGTATAAGCTCTTTTGATTCTTTATCAAGGCGTTGTACTTTTGCATTAAAATCTATGTAAACAAGTAAAATATGAAGCTCAAATATTTTTACATCTTCTTTGTATATGGTTTGTTTTAAACTAAACGAAGCCGCTTTCATCTCTACAAGCTCACTAGTAACTTTTAAAACATCTCCAAGTTTTGCACTTGCAAAAAACTCAGCTTCTACCTTGCGTGCTACAAAATGTCCTTTTGGTAAAATAGGGGTAAGCCCTTTTTTAAAAAAAGCCTCACTGCGTGCTCTTTCACAAAAGTTTAAGTAGTTGGAGTGATAAACCACTCCTCCTGTGTCTGTATCTTCGTAGTAAACGGTTATTTTCATTTTTATCCTCTATTTATGATTCTTAATTTTTAAAGATAATAGTCTCTTTATTATAGTCATATATATAATCAACAATTTTACCACTTATAATAAGTTCAATTGCTTCTTCAATAACATTAAGTGGAGCAACAAACCACTCACGGGGTTTATGGATAGAACCCTTTTCATCAACTATATCTATATCTAAACAGCTATTACTGAAAAATTTATGGATTAATTGCTCTAGTTTGTGAGGATTAACATTATAAACTTCAAAAACGGATACTACTTGAACATCAGCCATAAGATAAGTTGGGTCTTGCGAAGCATTTTTAATTCTAGTTTCTACATCTGTTGTAGAAAACCCAATCTTATAGAGATTTCTTTTAGTGGCAATTCTATCATCATTGCTTAATGATTTGAGTATGTAAATATATCCATTCTGAGTATCTTCTTTAGCAATTTGATTTAAATCATTCATAATTCTATCTTCATGTTCACTTACAAAATAACCATCTTCATATAGGCCTTTACCAAGTGAACGAAGTAGCATGTTTGAATATGTGCCATTTTCAAAAATAGTAGTTGTACGAGCATCTAATTTATGATGTTTATCTTTCCTTGGTTTTTCAATATTTTCTAAATATACCAACACCCCTTTTAAAACAAAAAAAGCACCTTTTTTAAAGAATCTTTCATTAAACTTAACAAGCTTTCTCTTTCCAGCTTTTAAGTCTTTTTGGCATTCTTTAAATAGTTCTTCATATTTTTCAAAATTCTCAAGCCTAGTTCTTCTTGCAACAAAGTCAGTTTCAGCTCTACTTTTTTCTATCTTTGGAACATTCACTAAAGTATGAATATCCTCTTCCTCTTTAGTTTCCAATAATCCAAAAGTATCACTATTTAAAATATCATCAAGAGAGTTTATATTTGCCATTATTACTCCTCTATATCCTCTAACAAATCATATTGATCATATTTTTTAAGAGCCTTCATTTTATCAGGATTTTCTCGTATCCCTTTGAGCCTTGAGAACAATCTTCTTTCATTCATATCAGTAGATTTTTGAGGTTCATATCCATTGTGTTCTAAAAAGTCATTAATCTCTTCAAAAGAAGCCACCAATCTATCATCAGCAGTTACAACTTGATTTTTAGCTTTAACTTCTAGCAATCCCAATGGGTCACTATCAAATATATTATTAAGTACTGTCTCTTTATCCATTTGCTCGTTTTCTCTTCTCTTCTTTTAAATAAATAATACACTCAGCCATTCTTCTCTCTTTTGGGTCACTAGAGTTTAGGTCTGGTTCTGTCCCATGTTCTTTTATAAACTCATTTATCTTAGGCCACAATATCGCAGCTTCCTCAAAATCCATTTTTATTCTAGTAGCCTCAATAGACTCTTGAATGAGTTTAAGCACTCCAGTAGTAACCTGTTTAGATAAAATCTCAAAAGCATGCTGAAACGGATTTATGCTATTGATAAGGTCTATATTTAAATCATCTAAGTTTATAAACTTATCGGCCATTCGTATAAATTTCTTATCGCCATTTTGTTCTATCTTTGCATTTCTAACAACACTATCTACAACTACATATTGACTTAGCTCTTTTACTTCTGCTTCATCCAAGTCGGGGTACTTTACTTTTATGATTTTAGGTATTAAAACTTCATTGATAA
>Ga0256837_1002805_pt1 | contig 10440 bp, 8 predicted proteins | sample 4562384metaG_FD_185976 | JGI IMG/M metagenome (GOLD analysis project Ga0256837, IMG submission 185976) | Hydrothermal vent microbial communities from Guaymas Basin, Mexico - 4561-384 | ecosystem: Environmental > Aquatic > Marine > Hydrothermal vents | place: Mexico: Guaymas Basin | collected... | reverse complement strand
TTTGCACTATGATGTAAACGGAGATCTTATAGATTATCCTTATAAAAAAAGTATAACAGTACGCACCACATCAGGGAAAACGAAAGATTATGCGGCATATAGACTAAAAGCTGAGTATGAGTTCAAAATAACAAAAACACTGACATTCAATCAAGATCTCAGTTTAAGAGGTGATGTTGAAGATGAAACAAACTATTTCGTCTACTCAAAAAGTGCGATCAGTTCCAAAATTTCAGATATTTTCTCTGCCGGTATTAGTTATAAAATCGACTATGCGCACCGTCCGCCATCTGACAAAAAAAGTACCGATTCCACATTTACATTTAACCTGATTGCAGACTTTTAGAAATTTCTCCGCTCAAACCTCTTTATTGTGAGGTTTGATCCCTTACTATAGAGTGTAACCATTGTCAAAGAGAGAAGTGCAATAAGGGATGAACTCAAAAAAAGATAATCAGGATAGTACTCATAAACAAATCCCGATAAAAGCGCCCCGCTCAACCCTCCAAAACCATATGTTATCCCAAGAAAAAACTGTTGCGCAAGACTTTTGTGTTTATAATGATAAAAAAGATAACTTATAGCTGATGAGTGAAAGAGTGCAAAACTAAATGCATGTAAAGATTGTGCAAAGAAAAGAATCTCCATTGTAGTTGGGTAAGCAAAAACCAAAAACCATCTCACAGCAGTTGCAAAAATTGTTACCTGAAGAACTTTTAAAAGATTTCCTCTGAGAAAACGTCCCTGAAAAAAGAGCATTGCCACCTCAACAATAACACCAAAACTCCATAAATATATTGTCATATCCATTGAGACACCATGGTCCGTCTCATAAATAGTAAAGAAGTTATAAAATGATCCAAAACTTGTTTGCATCAAGAGCAGTCCGATCCATAACTTATAATCTTTTAACAGGCTGATATCACTATCTCTTAGCCTATCTTCTTTGGATGTTTTAAGATCATTATGTTTATATAAAAAGTAGCTGACCATAGCCATTAAAACAGCCAATACCGCCATAAAATGCAGTGCCATATAAGCAGAGTCCAAAAAACGGACAAGAATAAGAGCAACAACTATAAAACCAACAGATCCAAACAGCCGAACTTTTCCATAGTTCTCTTTTCCAATAGCATTGAGTGAAATAAGTTCTACATAAGGCAGTGTAAGACTCAATCCAACTCCAAGCATAATATTAGAGAAGAGTAAAAGATTAAAAGAGTGCAAGGAGAGATAAAAAGAGGAGATACTCAAAACAACAACTGCTATTGCCATATTAAAAATTTTGGCATTTAGCTCCAATCCGCGCATAAACAAAAAAGGGAGTATAAAGCGTATAAGAGGGGCTGCGGCAAAAATTATACCTATCTCGCTGGCACTGTATCCAACACCGCTTAAAACCTTTGGAAGAAAAATAATATATATTCCAACGACAGAAAAATAAAAATAGTAAAAAAGTGATAATAATAAAAACATAACACTTATTATAACGCTAATGTAACAATAAGTATGGTAAAATAACTTCAATCACTCAAGAACACTAATAAACAAGGTTAAAATCATGACAAGAGAGATGAATGAAAATGACTTCATTGTATCAAAAACAGATACCAAAGGTCGTCTCACATATGTAAATAAAATCTTTATTGAGATGGCGGAGTATACAGAAGAGGAACTTCTTGGAAAACCTCATAATATTGTTCGACATCCGGATATGCCAAAAACAGTATTTAAACTTCTTTGGGAGAGGATCCAAAACAAAGAAGAGATCTTCGCCTATGTTATAAACAAAACAAAAACAGGAAATGAGTATTGGGTATATGCAAATGTTACGGCATCGATTGATGAGAGAGGCAACATTATAGGATACTACTCAGTAAGACGCAAACCAAATCCTGATGCATTGGCAATTATCAAGCCTTTGTATGCTCAAATGCTACAGGCTGAACGCAGTGGCGGTATAGCTGCCGGAGAGAAAGTCTTAAATGATCTAATACACAAAGAAGGAGTAAGTTACGATGAACTTATCATCTCTATTCAAAAATAATCAGGCACTTTTGCTATATGTTACGCTACTGTTTGTTGCGATCTACTCTCTTGTGATGACAGAGTATATTCTTGGCGCTATTCTTCTTATTGTATTAGTTGTAGCTCCTTTTATTCCGTCTGCTATGCAAGGCAGTTCAAATCGCTCTACTCTTATTACAGATATTCACAAAGTTCTTTGCAATGCCGCAGAAGGAAAACTTGAAGATCGTATAACTCACATTCCAAATGACAATTCAGACAATGCTCAAATTGCCTGGGCTGTAAATGATACACTCGATCAACTTGAAGCATTTATGCGTGATATTGCAACAACGATTGAAGCGGCATCAAATGGTAAAACATATCGTCATACATACCCTCAAGGGCTTCAAGGTATCTTTAAAACAACAGCTGTAACAGTTAATAAAGCCATTTTATCAATTGCCAGCGGTTATGAGACAAAAATCAAAGGTGAAATGTCACATGAGTTTACAAAACTTGGTGGCGGCGTTGCGCAAGGACTCAGCATTATTCAACGTGACCTTACAAGCTCTTCAGATGATGCAAGTGAAATCGTAGAAATTTCACAAAAAACAGCAGAAGAGTCTTCGGAGTCTCTAAAAAATGTTCTTGAAATTGGAGAACGATTAAGCTCTTTGGTTGAACTGATAGCATCATCACATGAGGGAATTGTTAATCTTGAAGGCAGAAGCCGTGAGATTTCAGAAGTTATCGGGCTTATTAAAGATATTGCAGATCAGACAAACCTGCTTGCACTCAATGCTGCCATTGAAGCAGCTCGTGCAGGAGAGCATGGACGCGGATTTGCCGTTGTTGCCGATGAAGTAAGAAAACTTGCAGAACGTACACAAAAAGCAACAACAGAGATAGAGATCACAATCTCTACACTCCAACAAGAAGCAAATGATATGCGTACAAACTCTGATGAAATTAGTGAAATTGCACAAGAGTCCAGCAGTGTTATTCATGCCTTTGAAGCAACTTTTAAAGATCTTAATCATCTTGCTACAGAAGCATCAACTTCAGCAGTCAATATCCAAAACCGTCTCTTTACAACACTTGTTAAAGTCGATCATATTCTCTTTAAATCAAATGCTTACTCCGCAATACTCAATGAAGATCTCCAAAGAGAGTTCCCAGATCATAATAACTGCCGTATGGGACAGTGGTACCACAACCTTGGAAAAGAGCGTTTTGGACATACAAAAGCATTTAAAGAGATGGATGCGCCACATGCAATCGTTCACGATATGGTCTTTAAAAATATGGAATTTGTTCATGACGGAACTGTTGTTAAATATGATCATCCAAAAATTCTTATCAAAAACTTTGCACAGATGGAAGATGCATCAAATATTCTCTTTAGCAAATTAGATCAAATGCTTGAAGAGTATAAAGCAACAGCGAAAAAAGTCTCATAAGAGGCAAAATTATATAAAACTCGTAGGATTTCTTAAAAAACTATGAGTTTTATAACTTATTCTACTTATTTACCTAATATTTACTTATAATTCATTATAATTTTGCATCTCGATTATGTTTTCCCCCTTTCATAATAGAGACATATACTCCTATAAATTTTTTAAACAGCCAAGTTTTTCCCCTTTTATTTCTCTTGGCTGTTTTCTCTTAAAATCCTCTTTTTATGTTACACTTCATTTATGAAAATCATTTTAAGTACACTTAACTCCCGTTATACACACTCAGCTATCGGCCTTCGTTATCTCTATGCAAATATGCAGGAGTTACAAAAAGATACAGAAATTTTAGAGTTTAGTATAAATGATGCCCTGCAGAGTATTGCTGAGAAACTTTTGGATATACAGCCAGATATTATTGGTCTTGGTGTCTATATTTGGAATGCTTCACAGATCCATGAACTCATTCATATTCTTAAAAAAGTCTCTCCAGAGACAAAAATAGTTTTGGGTGGTCCAGAAGTTAGTTATATGCCTTTTCGTGTAAACTTTGATATGGCTGACTATATTGTTCAAGGAGAGGGGGACCTTGCTTTTTATCAACTCTGCAAAGATATCATAAACGATAAAGCCCATGAGCGTATTATCCGTATGAGTATACCTGATCTTAAAAAAATAGAGCTTCCCTACAAATACTACAGCGATCACGATATTCAAAACCGCTACCTTTATGTAGAAGTATCACGCGGGTGTCCTTTTGAGTGTGAGTTTTGTCTCTCATCTATGGATGAAAAAGTACGTGCTTTTAATCTGGATCAGGTTTTAGAGGAGTTTGAAAAGCTTTGGCAAAGAGGAGCAAGAAACTTTAAGTTTGTTGATCGTACCTTTAATCTCAATATGAAAACAGCAAACAGAATTTTAGACTTCTTTTTGGCAAAAAAGCCACCCTACTTTGCCCATTTTGAGGTCATTCCCGATCACTTTCCAGAGAGTCTGCGTGAAAAAATCAAAGCTTTCCCTCATGGAGCTCTGCAACTTGAAATTGGAATTCAGACACTTAATCTTGAGATAGCAAACAATATCTCCCGCCAGCTCAAACTCGATAAGATCAAAAGCAATATTGCATTTTTAGAGAATGAAACCCATGCACATATTCATCTTGATCTTATTGTCGGACTTCCAGGAGAGTCTTTAGCGAGTTTTGGGCGTAACCTTGATGAACTTATGCGACTAAGTAGTTGTGAAATCCAGATAGGCATCTTAAAAAAACTCTCCGGTACCCACATAAACCGCCATGATATAGAACATGGTATGGTCTATAGTGATATTCCGCCTTATGATATCTTAAAGAACAATCAACTCTCTTTTAAAGATATTCAAATCATGAAACGATTTGCCCGTTTTTGGGATCTCTACTATAACTCGGGTAATTTTAAACAATCTTTGAAACTCTTATGGCAGGAGAGAAGTGTTTATGAGAGTTTCTATGCCTTTAGTCTTTGGATTTATCAACAGACAGACTCTACATGGAAAATTTCACTGCAACGACAGGGAAAACTCCTTTTTAACTATCTCACAGAGGTAAACAAGCTTCATAAAAAAAATGTTGCACAGCCTATGCTTTATGATATTATGAAACTCAAAGGAAGAGCTGTTCCTATATATTTAAAAGAGTATGCAAAAGATTTTACAATCAATGCCAAAGAGGGCAGCTCCGGGTTTAACAAAAGACAACAATAATAAAATCAAAAGCATTTTACAGATTTTATTTAGATAAAAATGATATACTTATTCACATGATTTAATAACAAAGGGTACAAGAATGTTTGGCTGCAGCGCAAAAATAGAAAAACTCGAAAATGAGTATAAACAGAAAATTGCTTCACTTGAAGAAGAGAATAATCGTCTTCATGAGAGAGTAATGGAGCTTGAAAACAGACCACAACAAAATCAAGAAGAGGACTTAACCTCTACATCTCTTTTAAAACTTCTCATGCAGAGTTATGATGATGGGACACAGTTTTTACAATACAGTATTGAGAACAATCTTTTGGCTTTAGAAGATATCAATACACTCAATACAAAAACAGCAGAGAGAATGAACAGAGTTGAAGATGAAACAGCAGATATTGTCAATACAATAGAGACTATTCAAGAGCATGCAAATACACTTGGTGATGATGCAAACTCTCTTAATGACAGTGTAATGTCTATAGCAGAGATTATTAATCTGATCAAAGATATCTCAGATCAGACAAACCTTTTAGCACTCAATGCCGCTATTGAAGCTGCTCGTGCAGGTGAGCATGGTCGCGGCTTTGCTGTTGTTGCAGATGAAGTAAGAAAACTTGCTGAGCGTACACAAAAAGCGACACAAGAAGTTGAGATTAACATCAACGGTCTTAAACAAAACTCCAACTCAATGATGGAGATCAGCAATACCTTTATGAATGAGACAACAAAAGTGATGGATACACTCCATGATTTTAAAGAAAACATTGACACAGTTGTAGAGAACTCTTCAAATATTGCTGATAACACACAAGATCTTACAAATGAACTTCATGTAAGTAATGGAAAAATTGATCATATCTCACTGAAACTTGCAGGATACAAAGCAATTTTCAACAATGAAAACCCATCAATTCCAGATGAAAACAGCTGTCGTTTTGGTAGATGGTTTGCAGAAGTGAGTAATTCATTATTAAAAGGATCTTCTCATTTAAGCACTATCAACACTCACCACAAAATCGTTCATCAGGGAATTAAAAAAGCTATTGAACTCTTTAGACAAGGTAAAGTAGAAGAGAGCATTAAAGAGATAAGCAATGTAGAACATTCAAGTGATATAGGCTTTAAAGAACTTCTGAAAGCTGTTCAGGAATCTCACAAATCAGCAAATCACTAAAAACCGCGTGAGTTTAACCCTTTTGTCAAAGAGTCATTGATCTCTCTGACATATTGGGGGTTTAGCCTCTCTAACTCTCTGTCAAATTTTATAATAAGATCTTTCGTTGTATTTGGATGGCGACAGATACGTAGTAAAATCTCTGAATATATATCAAAATCAGGATGGGTACGCATACCCAATTTTGGATGGATATTCCCATGATGCTTTAAAATAAGCTCAAGAGCCTCTTTTAACTCTTTTGTCGTTGAGCTTTTATCTCTAATAATTTCAAGAAGATATTCTAAAGATTGAGGATCTGTATGAACCTTTTTTTTCTCTACTTTTTTCTTCTGTTTTGTTGTTTTTTTTCCTGCCTGAGAATACAAAAATACAGATAACAAAATAGCCAAAATAACGACAAGTCCTACTATTGATTTTACAAGAAGTGTTACTTCCATTCTTAATTCCCTTTACTCCATGGTGTTCTTGCATAACGATTAAGATCATACAATCCTGCGCTTATAGGTTCCCTTTTATCAAAATTTTCTTGAAACCACTCATATATTTTCCAAAATTTACTGTCTGAACGTGATATAAAATACTTTTTGAGTCGTTGTATATCGGCATCGCTTCCTGTTGTATGTTTCATTAGATCCAAAAAGTCAGGCAGATCTGCAAACTTTACAATAACAAAAGCATTGGGATAGGAACCTACATTTTGATCAATAATATCCATAGTATCTTTTTTCGGATCCAATCTCCCCTTTTCATCAAACAAAGAGTTTACATTGTCATGCCAGCGATTTATTACTAGATTTCGAGTCATATGTGTTCCATCAGGCATATCGACACGTAAAAAGATGTTGTTTGCACCCCGATCACTCATGTAAGATATAAATCCACTCCCCGGAAGTGATATAGCACGGGCTGCCTGCATATAATCCTGCATATCTCCATAACTCTTTGGCATTTTTGGTTTTGGATCCATCGGGTTTTTAAAGTTTAACGGATCAAATGCTATGCCTGTACTTTTTGCCACTCTTTTGTTTAAAAGAGCATTGATAAACTCATACTTTACATACGGTGTTTTAAATTTGTATGCATTACCCATAGTCTCTAATGCCATATATTTAAATGTATCTATACTCTCATCATTTATATACCAGGATCGCAACATTGCAAGCCGCCTTTTTTTTGGCATATAATCTAAAAAGTTTAACTCACCCTCTATTCGCAAAAAATCCATATACCTTCTAATATTTGTCTGATGCGATACATTTCCAAAAACATCATAACCAGCAACTAAAGTGTAATAGATCCGCTCAAACTGTGCATAATCGATCACCCACATCGTTCGCGGTTCTTCTCCTAAAAGTCCCTTATGAACAGATGCTGAATCATAATGGCGATAGATACTTAACATTGGCGCATCACTGCTCTTCTCCCCAGACCAAATAGACTCTAAAGGCAGACCATTAGCATAAAGACTCTCTTTGAGTTTTTTCTTGGCTTTAAAGTAGTTTGTATAGCGCGCTCTATACTCATCACTAAAAGTTTTAAAAAGTTTGGCATCGACTTTTTCTATTGGTAAAGAGAGGTTAAAACTTTGTGCATTGATAAACTCCGGATGTGTAACTGCAATATCATAATTTGGATCTCTAAACATAACCCAAAAATGATCATGAATAACATTAAGTGCCATCTGTCCTCGACAGACCGGTCCTCGAATAAAAGTCATAATAATATAGTGAGCATTATCAAGCAAAAACTGATAACGTGAACGTGCCGGGATCTGCTTATATGCAACAAAAGGATTGGCACTTATCTTTGGATCATAGGTAAGTGTATGCGGTTTTTGCATCCATTTTGTTTGAATAAAAAGCTCATTAAAACGATCCATTACACTATCATCAAGCTTAAAAACCATATGTGTTTTATGAACAATTGTAGAGTGAATTTTTACAAAACGATAATAAAACCGCTTAACACCCGGATCATCAAAAGGGCGTAGTGTAGGAATGACTTCTGCTCTTTTTGGTGAAGGAGTATAGGATCGTACAAGTTCATAATATTCACCCTTTGCAGCAGAAAAGTAGATATGTGCAAGATAGAGATGTTCATAAAGATAACGTGCACTCACCTTGTGTTTAGCATCAGAACTGTTAAAAAACTGTTCCCACTTTTTTATCTCTTTTTGTGCCTCTTTAGAGGGGGTCTCCAAAGCCTCTTGTTCGCTTCTCGTTGGGCCCTGTGCTCCCTGAACAAGCCACTGAGCCAGTGTGGTATACTCTTTTTCTTTTAAAGCGGGGAAACCGTATGGCATACCGTGGTTTGGTTTTTTAGTAAGATACTCCCCAAGTTCTTTTTTATTTCGCGGACAGATAAGCTTATCGCGTTCAGGCTCATAATCACCGATAATCTCGGGATGGATCTTTTTGTCATACAGCAGGTGTATCATAATGGAGTCATTATGTGTTGCATTGTTGTCACTTGCCTGTGTAAGCGTAAAAAAGCCTTTTCCTCTCCACTGTTGTGTTGTTTGCGCATCTATAAAAAGACGTGTCGGATCAACTGCACTCAATCGGGTTGCATTGTAAACTGCTAATTTGCTTGCTCCCCGATCCACCCCTTCAAAAGAGGAAAATTTTGCCTGACACGGAGAGTTATAACAGGAGTGACAAACAACACAGCGTTTGTCTAAAATAGGCTTTACCTCTTGAAGATAGTCGATCTCTTTTTGTGCAGGTGTAATGGCAATCGGTTGAGGGATAGATCTACTACATGCTGTCAAAAAAAGGAAAGAAGCAAATAACAAGAGAGACAATCGCATAAATAAACCTATTTTAATTTATACTATTATATCGAAGTTAAAATATAAAAGGGATTAGCCTTTTTGTCTCTTTTTTATAATGTTCATAATCATCTGTATGACACTTCCAAAGAGACTCTTCATAAAAGAGTTTTATAAGCATAACAGCTACTAAAACAGCATAAAGAACAATTTCATATAAAGAGAGATAGATAAGCATTACCCCAAACATCATTGTTAAAACAGAGAGATACATAGGATGACGGACATATCCATAGATTCCATCTGTCACCAACTCACACTCTTCTTTGATATCGGGACGAATATTAAAATTTCCTTTTTTATGGCTATTTATAGCCACAATACCAATCACAATACCAACGGCAGCAACAAAAAGACCACTCCACAAATAGTGGGTAGATTCTCCAAAGGCCAAAAGCATTAAAAAAATAATGAAAAATTGTAAAAATACTAAAATTCTGCTCACCATAAACAAAAACTCTCTTCTTAAAAATTATATTATACACTATACAAAGTTTTTGATTAATAAAGATATTTTGGGGTATTTCTTGCATTTTTGATGGTGGACAGCGTGGGATTCGAACCCACGGTAGGTTACCCTACACCCGCGTTCCAGGCGAGCGCCTTCGACCACTCGGCCAGCTGTCCTTTGTTTGAAGAGTGACATTTTAGCCAAGGTTTTATTTAACCGTGCTAAAAGTTTGCTCTTTTGTATCAAAAACAACATATCCTGAGTAGGGTACATCGATGCTAAAGGCATCTTGAAGTGAAAGGTTTTGAATGCTTGCTATCAAAACACGTATCACACCTGCATGTGTTACGACTAAAATATTTTTGGCATCCAGAGTGCAGAGGTACTCTAAAAAAAAGCTTTTGACTCTTTGTATATAAGCTTCATAATCTTCTCCATCAAGGGCTGCTATCCACTGCTCAAAACTCTCATATACTATCTCATCCTGGGCAATGATTGCATCAAAACACATTCCCTCATGCTTTCCCCATGATTTCTCACGTAGTTTTTCTGTATAGATCGCCCTATCAGCCTGCTTAAATGGTTGCAGTGTCTCTTTTGCACGCAGTAGATCCGAACAAAAAACATAATCAAAAGATACCGATTCAAACTCTTTTGCAAGGACTTTTGCCTGCTCTTTTCCTTTTTGAGAAAGGCCTATATCGATATGCCCGTTATAACATTGATGATAGGCTTCATCCACATCACCGTGACGAATGAGAGTTATCTTCATAGCAATCCC
>Ga0256837_1002804_pt1 | contig 10440 bp, 8 predicted proteins | sample 4562384metaG_FD_185976 | JGI IMG/M metagenome (GOLD analysis project Ga0256837, IMG submission 185976) | Hydrothermal vent microbial communities from Guaymas Basin, Mexico - 4561-384 | ecosystem: Environmental > Aquatic > Marine > Hydrothermal vents | place: Mexico: Guaymas Basin | collected... | reverse complement strand
GGGTGTAACTTTAAGGTTGTGTTCTCGTAAAAGTAGTTCATGATTCATAGGGCGAATTATATCGAATAATTGAGCTAAATTAAATACTAATGCTAATTAGTAAAAGATAATTATTATCCTTTAAGTTATAAAAGTATATAATTCTCAATGGAAAAAAATTATCCTTTAGAAATGGATAGAAAATCAAGGAATATATATGATAAAGAAAATAATTTTAGGTGTAGTAACTTCAAGTGTAGTTTTTGCAAGTAGTTTAACACAAGATGCAAAAAATGCAGGTCTTGTAGCTATACCAACAAGCAAGTCAGCTCTTTTAAAGCTTATTGATGACAAAAGAAACCCTATAACAGTAGAAAAAACAGAGTTAGGGAAAATGCTATATTTTGAGTCACGTTTATCAAAAAGTGGACTTATTAGCTGTAACACTTGTCACAATCTTGCAACTGGTGGAGATGATGGTCTCGCTGCTGCTGTTGGTCACAAATGGACACAAAATCCTCATCACTTAAGTTCTCCAACAGTTTATAATGCAGTTTTCTTTGATAGACAGTTTTGGGATGGTAGAAGTCCAGACTTAGAAGATCAAGCAAAAGGACCAACACTTGCAACTCCTGAGATGGCAGCGACAAAAGGTCACATAGAAAAAACTGTAAACTCTATGCCTGAGTATGTAGAGAGATTTCAAAAAGTGTATGGAAAAGATGCTAAAATCAACTTTGACTTAATCACAAAAACTATAGGAAACTTTGAGCGTACACTTGTAACTCCAGCTCCTTTTGATGATTACTTAAATGGTCAAGAAGATGCTTTGAGTAAAGCAGAAAAAGCAGGTTTAAAAACTTTTATAGATATGGGATGTGCTAGTTGTCATAACGGTATAGCTCTTGGTGGTTCAATGAACATGCTAGGTGTTTATGCTAAATACAAATACATGAATGTAGGCGACTTTAAAGGTGACAAAAATGGTATGGTAAAAGTTGCAACACTTAGAAATATCACTGAAACTGCACCATACTTTCATAATGGAGCTATCCCAACACTTAAGGGTGCTATCGTTGAAATGGCTCGTATTCAACTTGGTAAGAAAATTTCTGATAAAGATGCGGCTTCTATTGAGACTTTCTTAGGAAGTTTAGATGGTAGAAAACCTCAAATTGTTTATCCTGTTTTACCAGCTGAGACTGCTATAACACCTAAACAAGATATCAACTAAGAATTTATGCTAAAATTCTGCTAATAAAATTCTTTGAAAGGATGAATATTGGCAGATTTTACACAACTCCTTCGCCCCTCCACATTTGATGAGCTTGTCGGTCAAGAGCATCTAAGTAGTGAGGGTGCACCCCTTCGTACACTCTGTGAAAAATTTGCTCTAGGACATAGTTTCTTTTTTGGTCCTGCTGGAACGGGTAAAACCTCTATCGCTAGAATTATTGCAAAGAGTATGGATTTACCTTTTTATGAGTTTAATGCTACAAGCTTGAAAGTAGAACAACTCCGAAAGATTTTTGAACAGTATAAAAATGCTCTCCAAAAACCTCTTATTTTCATTGATGAAGTGCATCGTTTAGCAAAAAACCAACAAGAAGTTCTACTTCCAGTAATGGAGAACAATAGTGTCTTAGTTATCGGTGCTTCTACTGAAAACCCTTTCTTTTCCCTTACCTCTGCTATCCGTTCTCGCTCTATGCTATTTGAACTCAAACATATCTCAAACTCAGCACTCCAAACGCTACTCTCAAAAGCTATAGAAAAGTATGAACTCATCATAGATGAGGAGACACAAGAGTACTTGGTCTCTAGCTCGGGAGGTGATGCCCGTGCTATGCTCAAACTTTTAGAGTTCGCCTCAAATCTAAACGCGACTATAGATATAGAGACTCTTAAATCTCTTAGACCAAATGCACTTCAAGCTGGGAGTAGTGAGGCTGGCGTTCACTATGATCTTATCTCGGCACTAATAAAGTCTGTTCGGGGAAGTGATGAGAATGCAGCTATTTACTACTTGGCTCGTCTTATCGAGGGTGGAGAGTCTGCTGATTTTATAGCTCGGCGTTTAGTGATACTTGCTAGTGAAGATATAGGAAATGCCAATCCTCAGGCTATGACTCTTACAGCTTCATGTCTCACATCTGTAAGTAAGATTGGTTATCCTGAAGCAAGAATTATTTTAGCACAAGCAGTTATCTACCTCTGTGCCTCTCCTAAATCAAACTCAGCATATTTAGCTATAAATGCAGCACTAGAGTCTGTACGAAATGGAAATATAATGGATATTCCAGAGACAATACAACAACGGAATAAAGGGTATTTATACCCTCATGATTATGGTGGATATGTGAAGCAAGAGTATTTATTAAAACCTTTTAAATTTGTTGCGTTAAAAAGTATAGGTTATGAGAAAAAAATGAAAGATTGGCTAGAAATTATTAAGTAATTTATATTATTTTTGGTATTATAAAGATATACCTAAAATAAAGGCTTCATATGCAAGTATCAACTTCTTCCAATACTCTTAGAATAACAGGAAACATTAAAAGTGTTAATGATTATCAAGAGATAAAAACAGCGACTGATCATTTAGTTCAAGAGCATAAAGAAATTACTGTTATTATAGAAGATTCTTTATCTATCACATCTTCAATCATCGGTTATTTTAATAAAATTGTTCTTAAAGATTCAATTGATTTACATATGAGAGTTGGCAATAGTCAACTTATGGAATTATTGGAAGATTTAAACTTGACAGCAGTTTTTAAAGTCAAAAAAATATAAATTATGACAATAAAATACAAACTTAACATCATACTCATTTTAGTTGTCTCATTTTCATTAGTTATTTTAGCATTAACAGTTAAAAAAGCTTATTATGAGAGTGTTACAATAACTCAAGCACAAGATTTAAATGTTCTCTCTCAAAAACTGAGTCTTTTAATCCATGAAACACAAAAAGAGCGTGGTGCTAGTGCTGGGTTTATCGCTTCTAAGGGTGTGAAATTTTCAGCTATTTTACCAACTCAAAGAGTTCAAACAGATAGTAAAAATAGAGCTTTAAAAACATACATAAATAGTTTGAATCTCAATAGCTTTTCAACTGAACTAAGATCTGAAATAGCTAATTTTAGTGCTTATATGAGTAAAATAAATAGTATACGTGCTCGTGTAGATTCTCTAAGTATTAGTGTGAAAGATGAGGTTAGTTATTATTCAAAAATGAATAAAACAATACTAAATATAGTATCTTTAACTGCAAAACTTGCTGATACACAAAAGCTTGTAAAAGCACTTGATACTTATGCTAATTTTTTAAAGTCTAAAGAGAGAGCGGGGATAGAGAGAGCAGTTTTAAGTGCGGCATTTGGTATGGATAAGTTTGGGGATGGGATGTTTGCAAAGTGGATTACTTTAGTTGCAGAACAAGATGCATACTTGAACTCTTCAATGGCCATGGCAAATAATGACGTAAAATCTTTTTATGAAAAAGTAATGCAAAATCCATCAGTATCTCAGGTAAATAAAATGCGAGATATTGCTAAAGAAAAAGCACTCACAGGTGGATTTGGAATAGATCCTTTGGTATGGTTTAAAACTATAACAAAGAAGATAAATCTTCTTAAAAAAGTCGATGACGAAATATCTAAACAAAACACAGTTTTATTAGAGAAGATAGAAGCAGAATCTAAGTTACGAGCTATAACAATGATAAGTAGTTATCTTATCTTTACGGTATTGATTTTAGTGATTATTTTAATGATTAGTAAGGCGATAAATAAGAGTGTTAAGAACTCATTAGAAAAAATTAATTGTGTCTCAAGTAAGTTAGATTTAACTTGTGAAATTGTGGTAGAAGGGAGGGATGAGATAGCACAAATTTCTCGTGCTCTTGGTGGTATGATGGCGGCGTTTAAAGAGACTGTAATGCATGCTAAAACAGTCTCCTCTAGCACAACTGATGAGAGTGTAAAACTCAATAAAGTCGTGCAATATTTAACTGAAAATTCATCTTCAACAGAGAAAAGAATTAGCGGAATTAATGTTTTAGTAGATGACATAGGTCATAAACTAGATGATATAGAAGAGTCTGCTATTACTGTAACGGAAGATTTAGATGTCACATTTGAGACTATAGATGGTTTTGTAACAAAGTTAGGGTTTGTAATAGGAACAATAGAAGAGGGGAGTGAGCATCAAGAAGATTTAGCTCAAAAAGTTAGTGCTTTAACGGAACAGGCTAAAAATATTAAAGATGTTCTTAGTATTATCTCTGATATAGCAGATCAAACAAATTTACTTGCTTTAAATGCTGCCATAGAAGCTGCTCGTGCAGGGGAACATGGTCGAGGTTTTGCAGTTGTTGCAGATGAAGTACGTAAACTTGCAGAACGGACTCAAAAATCTTTAAGTGAAATTAGCTCAAATGTTAATCTCATAACTCAAAATGTAGTCGAAATAGCAGAAGAGACATCACTCACTTCAAAAAATATGGATAATATTTCTGATTCTGCACAAGAGTTAATACTCTCTTCTGAAGAGACAAAAAATAATCTTTCTATTACTAAAGAGAGAGCAACTGAAGTTATGCATAAGAGTACATATATCGCTACAAAAACAAAAGTTCTGATTGATGATATGTCGATAATGATAGATCTCTCTTCAAAAAATAATGAATTAAGAGTTGATGTTGAAAACTCAGCAGGGGCATTATCGAAGGATGCAAAAGAGCTTGAACATCAATTAGAAAAGTTTAAAGTTTAATGGTTTTTGATTTAGAAAAGCATGATGCTATCCTTGAATATACAAACTCTTTAACACTTTTATGTGTTGAAGATGATAAGACAACACGACTTCTTTATGAATCAATACTAGAAAATATTGTAGGAAGACTTATTTTTGCTAATAATGGAGAAGAGGGATATAAAGAGTTTCTTGAGAATAAAATAGATATTGTTTTAAGTGATTATGATATGCCTGTTTTAAATGGCTTAGAACTTATCGCAAAAATTAGAGCAAAAAATAGAGATATTCCTATTATTTTAGGGACAGCTGTTGAAAAAATAGATGTTGTTGTTGAGGCATTAAGACAGGGTGTAAGTTATTTTTTAAAAAAACCAATAGTAGCCGATGAACTTCTTAGTATTTTAATGAAAGCTTCTAAATCTCTTATTGCGAATGAATATATTGAAAATCAAAGAGTAGAAAAATTAAAGGCTTTAGAAGAAAAAAATAGATATAACTCTTATCAAGAAGATTTAGCATTCGCAAAAGAGCTTAATATTTTGAGAAATGATTTTTACTATCAGATGATAGGAGAAAAGAACATCTCTTTAGTAGATTTTTTGTATCAGCCCTTAGATGTGATAAGTGGAGATGCTTATACTGCTCGTAGAATAGATGAAAATAGAACATTTTATCTTATTGTTGATGGAATGGGAAAAGGACTTTCTGCTTCTTTAACAGCAATGAATATGACATCTTTTATCAATCATATAATTGATAAAATGCTAGAGTATGATAGTTTCTCTTTAGATATGTTGATAAAAGAGTCTATGAGCTATATACGACCAATTTTACTCGATGAAGAGGCTGTTGCTATTGATTATATTCTTTTCGATGCAAGTTATAATACTCTCTCATATGCAAAATTTGGTATGCCAGCAATCTTAATGCAAAATAGTAAAAATGAGATTATAAAACTTAAATCAAATAATCCTCCTATGAGTAAATGGCAACGCTCTTATCAAATCAGTGAATATAATATTGAAGATATGAATAAATTTCTTTTTTATAGTGATGGTATAGTTGAAAATAGTACAAAACATGAACATAAATTATATGCAGAGTATATACAAAAAGATTTTTTAAAGAGTTTTACTAGAGAAGAGTTTAAAGAAAGATTTTTATCTAAGATTGATAAAGCTGAAGATGATATTACCCTTATTTTTATACATAGGCTTCCTTTAGAATATATTGTATCAAATGAAAAAAGATTTGAAACCTCTTTTGAAGATGTAGATAGTGCAGCTGAGTGGTATAATAAAATTCTTTCTGAGATAAAAAATAGTTCACAAATCATTAATGAAGCAGATTTAGTATTTACAGAACTCTATATGAATGCTTATGAACATGGAAATTTAGGAATAAGTTCACAGAGAAAGCATAAGTTAATAGAAGAAGATAGATATTTTGAAGTTCTGCAAGAAGAAGAGATAGGGTGTAATAAGAAGATAAATGTCAAAGTAAGCGGACTCTGTTATAAAGAAGTCTGTTACATTATAACTCAGATTAGCGATGAGGGTGAAGGGTTTGATACTCAAATATTGAGTAGAATTTTTAGGAATAGACAGAGGTTTAATGGTAGAGGTGTTTTTGTTTCTTGTAAAAATTCTTTAGGAATTTACTACAATACTAAAGGTAATTCAGTACTTTATTTGAATAAGATAGATATTAACAAATGAGTTGTAAATAGGATTAGGAGTATAATTTCAGAAAACAAGGGAGATAAAATGTCTGCAAAAGAAGAAGCATTAGCATATCATATAGCAAAAAGTGAGTTTGATACAAATGGTAAAACAGGAACGCTTTTAACAAAGTCATGTAGTACTCAAGAGGAGTTAGCACTAGCTTATAGCCCTGGTGTAGCATTTCCTTGCCTTGAGATAGAGAAAGATTTAGATAAAGCATATGATTATACAAACAAGGGTAACCTTGTAGCTGTTATTAGTGATGGGACTGCTGTTCTTGGTTTAGGGGATATTGGTCCTTTAGCTGGTAAGCCTGTTATGGAAGGAAAAGGTGTTTTATTTAAATCTTTTGCGAATGTTGATGCTATTGATATTGAGTTAAATACAAAAGATACTGAAGAGATTATTAAAATAGTTGCTGCTATGGCTGATAGTTTTGGTGGTGTTAATCTTGAAGATATTTCAGCTCCAAGATGTTTTGAAATTGAACATCGTCTTAAAGAGATCTGTAATGTTCCTGTTTTTCACGATGATCAACATGGTACTGCTGTTATAACAACTGCTGGATTGATGAATGTTATTGAGATGAGTGGCAAAAAAGCGCAAGATTTAAAAGTTGTTGTTATCGGTGCTGGTGCAGCGGGTATAGCATGTGCTGATATGTATAAACTTCTAGGTGTAACAAATATTACAATGCTTGATTCTAAAGGTGTAATTCATAGTGCTCGTACAGACTTAAATGAGTACAAACAGAAGTTTGCATTTGATACAGATGATAGAACTCTTGAAGATGCAATGAAAAATGCAGATATGGTTTTAGGTCTTTCACAACCTGATTTAATTACAGCAGAAATGGTAAAAAGTATGTCAGATATGCATCCTATTATTTTTGCTTGTGCAAATCCAAATCCTGAAATAAAACCACCAGTAGCTAAAGAGGCTCGTGCTGATGTTATTATTGGAACTGGTAGAAGTGATTATGCAAACCAAGTAAATAATGTTTTAGGTTTCCCTCAAATTTTTAGAGGTGCACTTGATGTAAGAGCAACTAAAATTACTGAAAATATGAAAATGGCAGCGGCAAAAGCACTTGCATCATTAGCAAAAGAAGAAGTACCACAAAAAGTAAAAGATGCTCACCATAGAGATGTAATGGCATTTGGAAGTGAGTATATCATTCCATCACCATTTGATAGACGTGTTCTTGTGTGGGTTGCCTCAGCAGTTGCAGCAGCAGCAGTAGAAGATGGTGTATCTCGTGTGAAAGATTTTAATCTTGATGAGTATAGAGTGAAGTTAGAGCGTTTAGCCTTGCACTTAGACGGAGAGGCTTAAGACTCCTTATGAGCCTTTAGGCTCATTATTTATGGGACTGAAGTCCCATCCCCAAATGAGAAATAATAGTTATTTTATTTTTCTCTTCCTCTGACATTAAAAAATTTAAAACTAATTTAAAAATTCAATTAAGCAATTATATGGATTAAAAATGATAGAATTGCACCCAAATAAGGTGGTTTTGGATGTACTATTTTTTATCTCTAATTATATTTTTTATTATTTCTGGATGTACTAGTTATAATGATGTTGATAAAACACCTTCCGTTGTAGGTGCGATTAATGATGAAGATAGTTGGTATAAGGATGAATCTTCTGAAGTTATAGAGATGTCTGTAACAATTCCTGTGCCAAATGATTTTTTATGTGAGCCTTATGATGATATAACGGCTCCCATGAGACCCTGTACCTTTGATGATATCAACAATGACTTGAATCCGATAGATGATTATGCTCCAAAATTGCATATACATATGCAAACACCAACATTTGCTAACAATATAGACTTAGAGAATGCTACTTTTAAAATTAAAGGTGGATTTACAAGATTTAGTGATCAAAAATCATACTCTTTAAAGTTAGACTCTAAATTAAATCTTTACTTAGCACAAAGAAAGTTTATGCTTACCAAATCTGCATCTGATAGATCAAGACTTCGAAATAGAGTTGCTTTTAGTCTTTTTAGAGATGTTCCAAATATTACAGGTTTACAAGTTAATTTTATCCATTTAATGATTGATGGGGAGGATTATGGTCTTTTCAATCAACCAGAAGCTATAAGAGTAGAGTATTTAGTTGATAGAGGATGGAATCCTAATGATCATTTGTATAATGCAAATAATTTCCTTTTTGAAGATATTCCAGCACTTGCCTTAGATGAAGATGGTGAGCCGATAGACCCTGTTGCATTTGGTGAAGTCCTTGAGATTAAAAATGGAGATCATCATCAAAAACTTCATGAGATGTTAGTAGCAATTCAAAATACTACAGATATAGATGAAGTAGTAGATAAATATTTTGATAGAGATAACTATTTAACATGGTTAGCAGTCAATCTTATATTAAGTGATAAAGATGCTATTCAACATAACTTTTATCTCTATAATCCACTCTATAGTGATAAATTTTACTTTTTACCATGGGATTATGATGGTGCATGGGCAACGAAAAAATATTTAAATCGTGGAGAGTACGGAATTTCTGTGTGGTGGAGATCGGCATTACATAAGAAATTTTTAAGTGTTAAAAAAAATAGAGATGATTTATATGCTTTAGCAGATAAGATAAGAGCTGATTACATAACAGATGATGCTATACAAACTATTATAGATAAATATAAAGATTTAGTAGAACCATATCAGTCAGTTTTACCAGATAGTGATCATAACTCTGACTCTTCATGGACAAATTTTACTGAAGAGTTGATAACAAGGATACCAGATAATATTGCAATGTATAAAGAGGTGATAGGGAGTCCTATGCCATTTGAAAGTTATGCATCTTATAACAAAGATACATCAACTTTAGATATTAGCTGGGGAGAATCAGTTGATTTGGAAGGTGATGCAATAGTTTATGATGTTAACGTTTCACAGGGAAGTGTTGACAATGTTATTATTGAAGAAAAAGATATTCAAGGTTTGACTTTTTCAAAACAGATAAATTTAGATAGTGGAACATATTATTTAAGAGTTATTTCAAGAGAAGTTGATAACTCTCAACATTTTCAAACATCATATTCAAAAATTAAAGTTGATGGTGTACACTATTTTGGTCTATTAGAATTTATAGTGGAGTAGAACAAAAGAATTGAGCCTAGGAACTAGGAAGATTTAGAGTGTTATTCAGTAACTCTAGCTATAATAATAAAAATATAAAGGAAATTTAATGAAATTTTTAGTTTACATATTACTACTCTCAACACTTCTCTTCTCGGCAGTTGATATAAATAATGCTTCAGCAAAAGAGTTGGCAACACTTAAGAAAATTGGATTAAAAAAAGCAGCAAAAATTATTGCCTATCGAGAGAAACACTGTTTTAAATCTTTGAAAGAGCTTGCTAAAGTTAAGGGCATTAGTAAGAAAAAAGTAAAAAAGATTTTGAAAAAAAACAAGGGAAATATTACTTTAGGAACTTGTAGTATAGAAGAGGAAGAACTTTAGATAATGTTAAAAATATTTTGCTGTAGTGGAGTTTGTAGTTGAGTGATTTAAAAGAGATAAATGAGAAGAAAGAAAAGTTAAAAAAGAAACCAAAAAAGAAGAAAGAACTCTCAAAATTAGGAGGGACTTTTTTTAGAAATGCTCTTCGTTCAAATCTTGACTTAACAGCTTTAGCCGATACAAAAGCAGGTATTTTGATCTCTATAAATGGTTTTATCTTGACAGTAAGTGTAACAGCTTCAGGCTTTGCTGTTCATAATGCAACCATGACTTATGCTTTTATCTCTATTATCCTTACCTCTTTAGGTTCTATTATTTTTGCTGTAATGGCAGTAAAACCAAGAACAAAAAATATGTTAGTCAAAAAAGAGTTTTTAGAAGGTTACTCCTCTCTTTTGTATTATCAAGATATGGCAGATATGGAGCCAAATGAGTATAAAAAAGCAGTAAATAAGGTAATTTATAAAACGAAAGAATCTAC
>Ga0256837_1002803_pt1 | contig 10444 bp, 5 predicted proteins | sample 4562384metaG_FD_185976 | JGI IMG/M metagenome (GOLD analysis project Ga0256837, IMG submission 185976) | Hydrothermal vent microbial communities from Guaymas Basin, Mexico - 4561-384 | ecosystem: Environmental > Aquatic > Marine > Hydrothermal vents | place: Mexico: Guaymas Basin | collected... | reverse complement strand
TCTCTTTCATCTATCCGTTTTGGTATAGAGATGTTTGATAAATATGAAATGGATAAAGATGAAAAAAAGAAATTTATCTCAGATTTATTAAATACAATTGATAATACAATGAAAATTTTAGATGAATATATCAATTTTATAAAGTTTCAGTTTGTTAAAGTTAAATATGAAAAAATAAATCTTTATTCTATTTTAGAAGAAATAAAAACAGAAATTACTCCTTTTGCAGAAAAAAAAGGGGTAAATATCTATATTCAAAAAAAAGATGTTTTTATTATAAGTCCTAAATTTTGGATAAAAAGAGCTATTTATAATATAGTTTATAATGCTGTAAAATATAATAAAAGAAGTGGAAGTGTAAATATAAAAATTGAGCCATCTATTTTTGGAGTATATTTATCTATACAAGATACAGGGATAGGGATAGAAAGAAAAAAACTAAAATCTATTTTTAAATTTTTTGAAAGGATTGATGAAACTCAAAAAGGTTTTGGAATAGGTTTAGCTTTATCTAAAAGTGTTATAGAAAACATTGGTGGTAAAATTACTGTAAAATCAAATGAAAATATAGGAAGTGATTTTATTTTATATATTCCAAACAAACCCAAAGAGATGACTATAAAAAAAATAGCAAAAGGGATTGTAGCTTCAAGTGTAGTTTTATTTTTTACTGTATCTTATTTTCCTATCTATTCACAAAATTATGAAAAAAATATAAATGGAGGTTTTATCAGTTATAATTTAGAAGATGGGAGTGTTTTAAAATTTAGTGATAATGCAAAATATGAGATAAGTCTAAAAAAAAGTTTATATGGAAAATATAAAGTAGATACAAATTTATATTCAGGACTTATGAGTTTAAAAGCGATAAAAGCAAAAGCAGATATAGAAGTTGGTAATAATAATTTTCAAAATTTAGGAACAGATTTTGAGATTAGTAAAGATAAAAATATAAAAGTAGCCGTTTTTGATGGAAAAGTAAAAGGGGCAAATAATGAAATATCTAAAAAAGAAGGACTTATTGTAGGAGATGTAATTAAAAAAGTTACTCTTTTAGATAAAGTAGAAAATTTAAGAATTCAAAATAATATTTTAAAATTTAAAGATAATAAAAAAGCAATAAAATATAGAATTTTAATATCAAAAGATGAAAAATTTTCAAAAATAGAAAATCAATTTTTTACTACAAAAACAAAAACAAAAATATATCTCGATAATGATACTTTATATTACATAAAAGTTTTTGCTTATGATGAAAATGAGCTTCCTTCTATGCCAAATGTTATAAGTTTTGTAAATTTAACACACTATTATAAAGCTTTAAAACTTGAAAAATATAATATAGAGGAAGCTTTTTTAGAACTTCAAAATTCAATTTCCACTATAAAAAATTATTCTTCTTTACCATATTTTGAAATAGCAAAACTTTATTTTAAACAAAAAAATTATAAAAAATCTATTTTTTACATAAAAAAAGCAATTTCTATTAAAAAGGATATAAAATATTATAAACTTTTAGCAGATAATTATATAATTACAAAAGATTATAAACAATTAAAAGATATTATAGATTTATTACTAAAAAAATATCCAAAAGATATAGATTTGTTATATTATAAAGCGATTATTTTAAAAAATAAGCCAAAAGAGGCTCAAAAAATTTTATTTAAACTTTTAGAGATAAATCCACATCACAAAAAAGCAAATGAACTTATGGCTGAGATTATGGATAAATTAGGTAAAAAAGAGTTAGCAAAATATTATAGAGGATTAGAATAATGGAGTTAATGTATAAATTAAAAGAGAGTGAAAGTATTGTAATAGAGGGAGATAAGAAGATAGGAAAAACTACTTTATCTATTTTTCTTGCTAATTCATTACAAAAAAAATTTACTTTTTTAACTCCTATTAGTCCAAATAAAATTACAAGAAAAATAGAAGCATTACAAAAAAATTTTGAAAATTTTAAAAATTTAAATATAGATGTTTTTTCTTTTAGAGAGGATTGGGTATTAGTTAAAAATGAATATGGGTTTGATTATTTATTAAAAGATTTAGAATATTTTATATCTCATCAAAAAAATGAAATAATAGTTTTTCATAAGTTAGATTCTATTTTTGAATATGCTGATAGAGATTTTATAGATGATTTTTTTATAGAACTTTTAGCTTATGGGATAAAATATAAAAAAAAGTTTATTTTTACTATAAATATTGATTCTGTAAATTATGATTTAGTAGGAACTTATCTTTCAGATGCTGCTGATTTATATCTTAAAATGACAAGACCAAAAGATAAAAGAGAAATAGAAATACTTTTTGCTATATCTCCTATTGTTGATTCTCATTATATTTTTGAAAATATAGATAAAAAACTTATCATAAAAACAAAAGATATTTCAGGTTATCATAAAAGGGAGATAGATGTAGTTTTAATAAGTAAAGATAAGTATATTCAAAAATTACATAAATATATTTTAGATAAAGAGGATATAAATTTAAGGGTTATTGATTCTATTTCAGAATCTCTTTCAATTGTTTCAAATGTTCCAGATTTTTTGATTTTTACACAAGAATTTGATGAGATGAATTTTAATATTTGTGAGATATCAAAAGAGAATAATTTTAAGACAATTTATATAATTAAAAAAGAATTTGTAAGAGTTGATGATAGATTAGAAGCAAGAGAAAAAGGGTGTGTGGATGTGATTACTTTTTCTATGCAAACTATGCACTATATTTTAGAGCTTGAAAAATTTTTTTCTGTTGTATTTTATAAAAATTTAATATATACTAAACCAAATTTAAAAAACAAACAAGAGCTATTAAAATATATCTCTTTTTTATTAGAGGAAAAAGTTCTATTTACCATAGTCAAAATAGAAGGAAAAATTGAAAATTATTCAAAATTTTTAAGAGATTATGATGTTTATATGGAACTTAACGAATATAGTATAATAGTTTTAACTAATCTTTTAAAAAAAGAGATTTCAGAAATTTTATTTAAAAAAATAAATCAAATGTTTAATATATTAAAAGTTCAAGATTGTTTAGATTTATATTTTGGAGAGCAACTTTGTATAGAATAATTTTTATCTTTTTTAGTTTTTTATATGGTATTGAGATAGATACAAATATAACATTATCAAAAGATGATACTAAAAATAGACTAATTTTAGCTAAATATTATTTTGATAAAAATATAACAAAATCAAAAAACTATTTAGAAGAGATAGTAAATATAGATAAAAATAATTCTACTGCAAAAAATTTATTACAAAAGATAAATTTAAAAGAGGAATTAAATAATATAACTTCAAATGTAGATGAGTTTTATAAGAAGATGTTTTTTAATCAAGAGTATGATAAAATCAAACAATTTTCAAAATATTTAAAGGTTATAAATAGTGATTATCCGAAACTAATTACTGCAAAAATCTATTTTTGGGATGGAGATTATAAAAAAACAAAAAAAATTTTAAAAACTATAAAAGATAAAACAAGTTTAGATTATGTTTATATAATGGCTTATATGAATTATTATGAGGGAAAATATAAACAAGCTTTAAAATATTTTTCTATTTTGTATAATGCGACTTATAAAAAAGAGTATGCTTATAAACTAATAGATATTTATATTTTATTAAATAAGATTGAAAAAGCAAATAAACTTATATCTCTTTTAAAACCGGATAAACAATTAAATTCTCTAAAACAAAAAATAAATAAAAAGATAACTCAAAAGATAGATAAATTAAAACAAATCTATCAAAAAACTCATAAATTTGAAGATTTACAAAAATTAGTTTCACTTTTATTTAGTTTAAATAAACAGGATGAAGCCTATAATTTATTAGAAGAATATATCAAAAACCATCCAGACGATGATAATGCTAAATATTGGTATGCTACCTATTTATCGTGGGATGGGGATAATAAAAAAGCTCTAAAAGTTTTAGAAGAGATTGTAGAAGATGGAGATTATAAAGTAAAATTACTAATAGCAAAAATTTATTCGTGGAATGGAGAATATAAAAAAAGTATAAATTATTTAAATGATATTATCGCAAATTGTGATGATAAAGAGATAGTAATTGATGCAAAACTTACAAAAGGATTGATATATTTTTGGCAAAAAGATTATGAAAAAGCAAAACCACTTTTAAAAGAAGTTTTAAGTAAAAAACCATCAATTGAAGCAAAAGAAGCTTTAATGGTAATAGATGGAAATATAAAACCTTTAATAAAAAAATATAAACTTCTATCAAGAAAATCACCTACAAATTTGGAATATTTACTGAGAGTTGCTCAATATAGTGAAATGATAAAAGATATAGATACAGCAATTGAGTATTATGAAAAATATTATAACCTAAAACCACTTCCAAAAATTGCTCATTCTTTGGCAAAACTATATTTACTCAAAAAAAATTATTATAAAGCATTTAGTTATTATGAATATTGGGCTTATCAAAAAGGGGATGAAGATAGTTTATATGAATTAGCAAAAAATTACTATTATTCAGGTTATTCAAAATCAGCTTTGAGTGTAATTAGAGATATTTTAGCAATAAATAAAAAAAATAAAAAAGCTCTAAAATTAAAAGCAAAAATTTTAAAATATTCACCTAAATTTACACAAGAAAATTCAAAAAAAACAATTAGTGATATTTTTAATGAAAAAAATTCAAAACTTTTAAGTATGGCAAATAGATTATATTTCAATGGATTTTATGACGAAGCAAGTAGTTATTATAAAGAGTATATTTTAAATAATCCAGAAGATAATGAAATTAGAGAACGATATGCTTATAGTTTAGAATTTAGTGGAAAATATAAACAGGCAAGTGGAGAATTTTTTTTACTTACTTGGTATAAAAAAGATTGTAACATTTTATACCATTATGGATTTTGTTTAGAAAAATCAAAAAAAACTAAATTAGCTAAAAAAGCCTATAAAGAAGCTTTAAATTATGCTAAAAAACCTTTGCCTAAATTTTTAAAAGAATTTATATTAGAATGGAAAAAAGCTTGGGAGAGTCAAGATATAAATAAATATAAAAAGTTTTATATCTCAAAATATAGTAAAAATCCTATATGGGTTATTAAAAAAGAGAATATATTTAATAAAGTAAAATTTATATCTTTATATTTAGTGGGATTTACTTTAATAGATAGTTATAAAAAGGGTAATAAAAATTATTATAAAGTAAAATTTTATCAGCAATACACTACAAACAAAAAAAGTGATAAAGGGTATAAAATAGTTTTAATTGAATGTAAAGATAATAATTGTAAAATAGCAAAAGAGAGTTGGCAAGCAGGGGAATATATCCCTACAAATTATAGATGTTATAATTTAGCTTCATCAAAATTAACGACAAATACAACTATAAGTATGAAAAATTTACTTAAAAATCATAAAGCAGAAATTTTACTTGATAAATCAAATAAAAAAGCATTAGAAAGTGAAGATAAGGTATTTACAAAATTTAAAGTAATAAAAGAAAATAATATATCAATTCCACACTCTAAACCCTCAAATACCTCAACCCTCAAATCTAAATCCTCAAACCTCAATTCTCAATTAGGCTTAAAAGGGTATTATTATGAAGATAAAGAAAAAATAAAACTTATTGATTATGGAATATATTATAAAAATAATACTATTTATATGGATATTTCTAAATGGAGATTATGGCAAAATAGTAAAAAAAGAGATGGAAAATATTTTACTTTTCGTAAAACAATAAATAAGTTTATATTAGGAGTTGAGGTAGGAGAATATGAAAAATATGGATATTTATATCCTTATATTGAATATCAAGATAATCTAAATTTAAAATATTTTCATTCAATTACAGGTAAAGATAAAAAATCATTTTGTGGGGTTGATAATAATTTAACTACAAAACATTTTGTTATTTCTCAATATAAAGGTATAAAAAGTGATTATTTAGAACTTACAGATATGTGGTGGAGTGTGGATTTTTCAAAGATAGATAATAATTTAGAAATAACTCCACAATTTCAATATCTCTTTTATAAAAAAGATTATAAACAGATAGAAAACTATTTTTATATTAGTGGGTGGTATCAATATAATTCAAAAACTATTGACTGCTATTATTCGCCAGATTTAGTTGATAGCACTTTTTTAGAATTTCATCCAGTGTATAAAAAATTAGAAGGAATATTAAAACTTGGATACTCTTTTATAGGAAATTCTTTTTTATATAGTTATGGATTTCATTATACAGAAAAATATTTTGATATAGGTTGTATGAAAAATCATTCTTATAAAGATAGTATTAGTAATTACTGGTATAGTGAATGTAAAATGGATATAAGGGTTAAATGGTGAGAAGTGTTTTATTTTTAATAGCAGGAGCTATAATTTCAGGATTTATTGTTTATTATTTTTTTGATGTTAAAACATTATTTAACTCTTTTGAGGGATTTTTTTTAAAATTTAGTATTATTTTAGTTGCCTTTTTTACTTTTATAGTAATTTTTAGATATATTTCATTTATATTTTTCTCTATTTTAAAAACTTATCAAAAAACTATAACTTTTTCACATAATGATATGTTTTATAATCCAAAAGTAACTATTATTGTCCCTGCTTATAATGAAGAGGTAACTATTGCAACATCTATAAAATCGCTTGTAAAACAAACTTATAACAATTTAGAAATAATAATAATGGATGATGGAAGTAAAGATAATACTTATAAAATCTCAAAAAAATTTGAAGGTAATTTTAATGGAAAAACTATAAGAGTTTTAACAAAAAAAAATGGTGGAAAAAGTAGAGCTTTAAATTTTGCGATAGAAAGAAGTAGTGGTGAATTAGTAATGTGTGTGGATGCTGATAGTAAACTTGAAGTTGATGCAGTTGAATTGATGGTAAGATATTTCAAAGATAGTGAAATTAGTGCAGTAGCAGGAAGTGTATTTGTAAGCAATAGGGTTAATATGCTTACAAAACTTCAAGCACTTGAATATATAGAAGGGCTTAATATGGTTAGAAATGCCCAAGCTTTTTTGAAACTTGTAAATATAATTCCAGGGCCTATTGGAATGTTTAGAAAAAGTGCTATCAAAGAGATAGGGGGATATGCTCACGATACATTCGCAGAAGATTGTGATTTGACACTTAAACTTATAGAAAAAAACCATAAAATAGATTTTGAACCAGATGCAGTTGCTCATACAGAAGCACCAGATGAACTTTTAGACCTTCTTAAACAAAGGTATCGTTGGACAAGAGGAATACTTCAAGCAATTCAAAAACATAGTCATAATTTATGGAATTTTAAAAATTTTAATTTTAGTTTTGTGTTATGGTATATGCTTTTTGAAGCTATATTTTGGCCATTTATAGATTTGTTTGCTTCTATTTTGCTTATTTATCTTTCTTTTTCACAAAGTGTAAATAGTATGCTTATTTATTGGTGGCTTTTATTTACAATAGTTGATATTAGTGGTGCTTTATATTGTATTTTAATTACAAATGAAACTAAATCGTTAGCTTTTTATGCCTTTTTTTATAGATTATATTTCATTTCAGTGATAAATATCTCTAAAATTTTTGCTACAATTGAAGAATGGTTTAATATAGAGATGAGTTGGGGAAAACTAGAAAGGAAAGGTATTTGAATTTTATAGCATTTTTAAGTTTTGCTGTTTTAGTAGTAATTATTTTAACTTTAATTTTTGGAATGGGTGCTTATTTTTTATATAAAGTAAGAGAAAAACAAAGAAGAAAAGGGAGTGATATTATCACTTATGAAGAGTTAAGAGAAGAAAGTGGAAGAAAATTTTTATTTTTTGATGAGGTGAAATATGGTAATAAGTAAAGAAATAAAAGATGATATAAAAGAATTTAGTATTGTTATGAGTTTTACTATCTCTTTATTAGCATTAGCACTTATGTTTGTTTTTTTTATAGTTAGAAATTATGTAGATGTAAATAGTATGTTCAATGTAGGTAAAAATAGTATTTATATTTATTTACCAAAAGAGAATTTTAAAAGAATTCAAGAAATAGGATTAGAAAAATCGTATCAAGATAATTTAAATTATATAAAAAGTATAAAAAAATATAATTTTATAGAGATTGATAATTTAAAAAATATAAATCCAAATACCCCTTTGTTACTTATTGATAATTTTGTTTTAAGTGAAAATGAAAAATATAACTTAAAAGAGTATATTAAAAATGGGGGAAGTATAATTTTTAATTTTAATGTAGATAAAAAATTTTTAAAAGAGATTACAGGACTTAAAAATACAGGATATATCAAAAGAGAAAAAGGAAATATTTTTTATTTAGTCCAAAAACTTCTTTCACCTATTCAAATTCCACAAGCAAAAAGATTAGATATAGTTTTATATGATTCTATTCCTATTTTTAGTGGTAAAACTCCATTTTTAGAGTGGAGTAATTGGGCTATAAATGATGGAATATATGACAAAGAAAATAATTTTTTAGATAATGGTGCTGTTTGGGCTGGAAAATATTACAAAGGAAATTGGTTATATTTTTCTTTTCCTTTATATGCTTTTAGTAGTGTAAAAACTCAACAAAAAGAGTATAAAAGTTTATTTATTTCAATGTTAGATTATGCTTATAATCGCTATTCAGTAGTAAAATATCCTTATTTAGATAGTGATAAAATGATTTTTATTTCAGAGGATACAGAATTTAGATTTGAAAATTTAAAATCTTTTAGTGAAGTTATAAAAAGTTTTGATATCAATGCTACTGCTTTTTGTGTAGGGAAATTAGCAGAAAAACATCCTAAACTTGTAAAAGAAGCCGCAAAATATTTAGAAATAGCAAGTCATAGTTATTCACATACAGACCTTTTAAATGCTTCAAGTGATAAATTAGATGTAGAAGTAAGATTAAATAAAATTTTATTACAAAATTTATCACACCAAAAAGTTATAGGATTTCGTCCTCCAAGAGAGCAAACAAACAAAAAATTAAGAGAAGCTTTAAAAGAAGCAGGATTTAAATATGTATTAGAAAAAAATTTAGGGCAGTTAAAACCTAAATTTGATGAAAATTTGATGATTTTACCAAGAATAGGAACAGATGATTATGCTTATTTAATACAACTTGACTGGAATAAAAAAAAGATAATAAATAGAATTGTTTTTGAGATGAATTTTATTACAAATTTAAATGCGATTTATACTTTAAGCACTCATACACATCTATTTAGTTACAAATCAAACATAGAGATTTTAAAAAGTGCTTTAAAAGAGTTTAACAAAACAGATATTCCTATGTTAAGTGGAGGAGAAATTTATCAAAAAATAGATAAAGTTAAAAATATAGAACTTAAAATTTCAAAAACAGAAGTAAATATTTTAGTTAATATTAAAAATAACAATCCAGAAAATATTAAAAACTTTACTTTTAGAGTGTATGGAGATATAAAAAAAGTAAGTAGCGATTTTGTAAATATAAAAGCTAATATTATAAAAAAAGGTGATAATTTTGTAGATATACAAATAGAAAATATTTCAAAATTTGCAGAATTTAATCTATTTTTAGGATTACAATGAAAAAGATAATATTATTTTTAGCAGTTTTATTACAAGCAAAATTTATTGTAGGGGTTGGTGGTTATGATTTATGTGAAAAAAATAATATTTATAGACAATTTGACGGCAAATGTAAAATAAATGCTAATATTACAGATTATACAAAAAAAGAACTTCCTAATGTAAATGCTATTTCAATTTGGATAACAAAAGATTTTGATTTTAAAAGTTGGTTTCGCCCAGAAGATATAAATAAAAATATAGTAAAAAATGGGTATATTCCTATTTTTATAATTTATTGGTGGAGAGATGATATTTCAATCAAATATATCAAAAAACATCAAAATGAGTATTTTGAATTTTTAAAAAAAGCAAATAACTATTTTTCAAAAATTAAAGGAAAAAAATATATTATTTTAAATCCAGAGTATAATGAAAATGGGGTAGAAAAATGGAGTGGATGGAATGATATAATGAAAAAAAGTTATTTACTTTTAAAAACAAAAAATAGAATAATTGGATATGGAGTTGGAGATTTTGGAATTTATGAAAATACATTTGATTTTAATAATTTTAAAAGTTTTGAAAAATCATTTAAAGCTGTTAAATATTTTGATTTTATAGCTTTTCAAGAGATGAGAGCAATTACAAGAAATTCAAAATCTGCTATTTTAAATACCCCTTATAGAAGTTTAGAATTTGCAAAATATTTATATCAAAAATATAAAAAGCCTACATTTTTAGCTTACTTAGCGATTTCAAGTTATAAAGCTTTAAATATACAAAAAGAGGTATATAAAAGATATTCTCAATTATTACCTTTATTCAAAAAAGAAGCTCATTTAATAGGATTTAATATTTTTCATCTTTTTGATAGACCACA
>Ga0256837_1002802_pt1 | contig 10445 bp, 8 predicted proteins | sample 4562384metaG_FD_185976 | JGI IMG/M metagenome (GOLD analysis project Ga0256837, IMG submission 185976) | Hydrothermal vent microbial communities from Guaymas Basin, Mexico - 4561-384 | ecosystem: Environmental > Aquatic > Marine > Hydrothermal vents | place: Mexico: Guaymas Basin | collected... | reverse complement strand
TATATTTTATGAAAAATTAAGATAAAATATTTACAATATTGTTTTAAAAAAAGATTCTTTTATATCTTAATACCATATGAGCTATTTAGACTCTTTTGTTGATATTGAATTTGCAAGTGGTTCTAAAGTATAGTTTTTATTATTAAATAACTCAATTTAATACATTTTTAGTAAATAAAGGATTTTTATGGCTACTTATGCTTATCTTCGTATCTCTACTATTGATCAAAATATAGAAAAAAATAAACTTGATATTTTAAAGTTAGCAAATGATTATAAATTAGGAAATGTTGAATTTATTGAAGAAACTATTTCAGGAAGAATTTCATGGAAAAAAAGAAAACTTTTTGATTTAATAAATTCTTTAAAAGAAAATGATGTAGTTATTGTAAGTGAGTTATCAAGATTAGGTCGTTCAATGTTAGAGATTATGGAAATAATATCTATTATTAGTAATAAAAAAGTAGCTTTATACTCTGTAAAAGGCAATTGGAAATTAGATAATTCAATACAAAGTAAAATAGTTGCTATGGTGTTTGCTATGGCAGCGGAAATAGAAAGAGAACTTATTTCTTCAAGAACAAAAGAAGCTCTAAGAGTTAAGAAAGCCAATGGAGTTAAGTTAGGAAGACCAAAAGGTCCTGGTAAATCTAAATTAGATAAATATAAACCAGAAATTGAAGCTTTATTAAACAACGGTGCTACTCAAAAATTTATTGCTAATCGTTATAATACTACAGAAGCAAATCTTTATAGATGGTTGTTAAAGCATAATTTGAAATAAAGTTTCAATATATTTAAGTATAAATGATTTACTTAGGATACTAAATACTTATAAATTTTTTATATGAAGTTTTTCAAAATAAAAATATTCAAAAATTACAAATTTATTAGTAGGAGGAAAAATGAACAAATTTAAAATTCTAAGTTTAGATGGTGGGGGAATAAGAGGAATTTATACTGCACATATATTAAAAAGAATTCAAGAAGAATTAAAAATTAATTTAAGAGAATATTTTGATTTAATTGGAGGAACATCTACAGGTGCAATTTTAGCCACATCAATTGCAACAGATTATCCAATTAAAAAAGTAATAGAATTATATAAAATAAAAGGCAAATATATTTTTAATAAGAAACAAATTCCTTTATTAAAAAAATTATCTGGTTTGATATCTTCAAAATATAGTAGTAATAATTTAAATAAAGAACTTTTTAATATATTTGAAAATATGACCTTTGAAAAATTATATAATGAAAAAAAAGTTAATTTATTATTATTTTCAACTGATATAATTAATGGAATACCATTTGTTTTTAAAACACCTTATAATAACAATTATATTAGAGATAGAAAAATTTTATTAAAAGATGCTATTTTAGCTTCAACTGCTGCTCCATATTATTTTAAGCCTTATAAATTAGAAATTAATGGAAGTAAATATTTATTAGCAGATGGTGGACTTTGGTGTAATAATCCTAGCATATGTTTAATTGCAGAAGCAAAAAAATATTTTAATAAAAGTTTAGACAAAATAAGAGTTTTATCAATAGGAACTATTGATAGTAAAAATTATTTTTCTTTTGAAGATAAATTATTAAGAAATTTAGGTGGATTAATTTTTTGGAATAAAAAAATTGTTGACATACCTTTATCATTACAATCTCATAATAGTTTTCAATGTACTGATTTTTTAATGGATGAAAATTCATATTTAAGAATAAATACAATTAAAGAAACAACTATGGATTTAGATAAAACAGATGATGATTATATAGATACTTTAATTGCATTAGCAGATAAAGATTTTACATATAATTTTGATAAAATAAAAAAATTTTTTGAAAGGTAAAAAATGAATAAAATACAAACTAAGAGAAAAAAATTTAATTTACTTGTTGAGATAGTAAATAAATTAGACATTACTCAAACTCAATACAAGAAAGCAAAAGAAAGATACGAAGCAGTTGGTAAATGGTTAGCTGAAGGTAAATATTGTTTTAACGATAATAGAAAAAAATGCTTTGAAGATGGAACTATTTATCCTCAGGGTTCATTTAGATTAGAAACTGTAATTAAGCCTGTTGAACAAAAAGAATTTGATGTAGATTTAGTTTTTTTTATACCAAATATAAAAGAAAAAGATTTTCATCCTGAAAAAATTAAGAGTATTATTGGAAATAGATTAAAAAGTCATGAAAAATATAAAAATATGTTAGAAGAATTAAAAAGGGGATGGAGAATTAATTATAAGGATGAATTTCATTTAGATATTACACCTGCAATACCACATAATATTAAAGGAGAATTGGTACCAGATAGTAAATTACAAGATTGGAAAGCTTCTAATCCACGAGAATATGCCAATTGGTTTAATAAAATAACTGAACAATTGCCTAACTTTCTAAAAATAACAAAAGATAGTATTAGCTTTGAGCATAGTATTGAAGATTTTCCAAAAAATGATAATAACAAACCTGTTTTAAAAAGATTTATTCAAATTATGAAAAGACATAGAGATATAATGTTTAAAAATGATGATAATAAACCAATTTCTATAATTATTACAACTTTAGCAACACATTCGTATAATGAATGTATAAATTATCATAATTATGATAATGAATTAGATTTATTTTATGATGTAATTAAAAATATGCTAAAATATATAAAAATTGGTGCCGCTACAGAATATAAAGTATTAAATCCAACACATAAGGAAGAAAACTTTGCTGAAAAATGGAATGAGGATAGAAATAAAAAAATAGCATTTAATAGATGGCACAAAAAGTTACTGCAAGATATTAAACTATTAAAAAAAATATATGGTATTGATAAAATTTTCTCGAATTTGGAAGAAGTTTTTGGTAATGATTTTGTTAAACAAATTGAAGAAAATTATATGAATTTTATTCATAATAATAGAAAAAAAGGAGTTTTATCTGGGAGTTTTGGGATTTATCCTATAAAAAAGAATACTTTTTATGGTAGATAATATGTTTAGAAAAAAAGTTCAGCTAAAAGATTTGTATTACAATTTAAAGAATTGTCCTCTTTCTAAGAATGGAAAAGGATATTTTTCTAATGATTATTTTTATTGGGTTTTTAACATTCAGCCTACATTTTTAAGTAGAAATTATAAAATATTATTGATACAACATAAAAATATTTATGCCCCTTATATATTTTTGTTAAATAAAGAACTTTTAGCTTTGCCTATTGAAAAAAAAAGAGAAATTCCACATTTATATGATAGTAAAAAATTAAGATTATGCTTATATAATCCTAACTATAAAGAATGGAATAGAGAATATTTATATTGTTTTACAATTATACCATGGATTTATTTATGGTTGATTTACTTTGAAGATTGGTTATATCATAAAAATTGGAAAGGTGGAGGCATACATCCTGAAATAAATACAGAAAATAGTTATAAAAGTAAAGAAAAAAAATTGAATAAAAAAGAAAAAACTATCGTGAAAATAAATAAAGTTTATGAAAAAATAATAAAAAGGACGACAAATGAAAAAACTTGATAAAAATAGTTTAGATTTAGTAAAAGAAAACATTGAAAAATTAAAAGAAATTTTTCCAGACATTTTTACAGAGGATAAAATTGATTTTGAGAAGTTAAGGGAAAATCTTGGGAAGTTTGTGGAAGAAGAGGAAGAGAAGTATAACTTTACTTGGTTTGGTAAAAAAGAGGCAAATAAAATCGCCCTAACTCCTACAAATGCGACACTTAGACCAGATAAAAGTTCAAGCAAAAATTGGGAGACTACAAAAAATATCTATATTGAAGGGGATAATTTAGAGGTTTTAAAGGTACTTCAAAAAGCATACTATAAAAAAATCAAAATGATTTATATTGACCCACCATATAATACAGGGAAAGATGTTATCTATAAAGATAATTTTTCTGATAATCTAAAAAACTATTTAACAATGACAGGGCAAGTAGATGAAGAGAGAAATCCTTTGAGTTTAAATAGTGAAAAAAGTGGAAGAAAGCACAGCAATTGGCTAAATATGATGTATCCAAGGTTAAAACTTGCTAGAAATTTACTAAAAAATGATGGAGCAATTTTTATAAGTATTGATGATAATGAAATGCATAATATTAGGAAAATAATGGATGAAATTTTTGGGGAAGAGAATTTCATAAATGTTATTACTATAAAAATGAGTGAAATGAAAGGAGCCAAGCTATCACATATAGAAAAAAAATTTCCAAAAATAAAAGAATATCTTGTTATTTATGCTAAAAATAAAGACTATTTTAAATTAAATCCAATAAAAATTTTAAAATCTAATGAAGAATTAAAAAAATATAGTAAATATTATAATAAGCAAATAATTAATTTTGAAAAAGATATAAAAGAGTGGCAAATAGAGAATATTTCTTTTGATTATGAAAAAAAATTAAAAAATGCTAAAAAATTAATTTATTTAGTAACACCAGATAAAGAAAAAAATTTAGAAATACCATTAAATACCTTTTATAAAGAATTTAATAAAAATAATAAAATTAATTATTTTTATAATCAAAATGGTGTAATAAAAAAAGTACTCTTTTTAGAAGAAAATATGAATACTTATCTAGGAGATTTATGGTTACATATTTCTACTATAAATATTAATAAAGAAAATTATAAAATTCCTACTTATGCTAATGGACAAAAACCAATAGATTTAATTAAGACTATTTGTGAAGCATTTTTAGATAATAATGATATAGTTTTAGATTTTTTTTCTGGAAGTGGAACAACTGCAGATGTAATTTTTAGAGTAAATTACTTAAATAAAAAAAATAATAAATTTATTTTAATACAAATACCAGAAAAAATTGAAATTTGTCCTTGGATGGATAATGAAACTAAAAAAAGTATAAAAAAAATGATAGATTTTTTAAATACAATTCAAAAACCTTTATATTTAACAGAAATTGGAAAAGAGAGAATAAGAAGAGCAGGAGAAAAAATAAAAGAGGATTTCAAAGATAAAGAGTGGATAAATGACTTTGATATAGGATTTAAGGTATTTAAAGTTGACACTACAAACATAAAAGAATGGGACTCTAATCCAGAAAATTTAGAAAAAAATATTTTAAATTATAATGATTTTATAAAAAGTGATAGAAGTGAAGAAGATTTGCTTTATGAAATACTTTTAAAATATGGGATTGATTTAACTACTCCTATTGAAATAAAGGAGATTAACGGCAAAAAAATTTATATAGTAGGATTTGGAAGTTTATTTATTTATTTTGATGAAATTGATATAAATATAGCAAAAGAGATAGTTGAATTAGTAAAAGAGTATGAAAATGAATTTAGTGTATTGGTGCTAAAAGATGATAGTTTTATTTCAAGTAGTGATAAAGTGAATATAATAGAGTTTTTTAAACAGATGAATCTGTTTGAAAAAATTATTACTCTTTAAGGAAGAAAAAATGTGGGATATAAAAAGAGGCTGTAAATTAAAAAAGTTATATGTAAAAAACTATAAAGTTTTAAAAGATTTTGAAATAGATTTTTGTGATGAAAATGAAAATCCACTTCCTATTATTGTATTAGCTGGTGTAAATGGAAGTGGAAAAACAAGTATATTAGAATCAATTGTAGGAATGAAAAAAGTAAATGGCTTAAAATTAGAAACTATTATTAATAATAAAAAAAGAAACTTTGATTCTAATGGTTCTGGTATTGTAATATATGAAAAAGGTGTTACAGAATTTTGGTATAACGATGAAATAAAAAATAAAATTCTTTATTTTTCTTATCAAATAGATTTAAGACATATCAAAAATTTTTTGCCTGAATATATTCAAAAACTTGTATTTGAATATGATATAAAAGCAAGTAAAATTTATCAAAAAATTAGAGAAAATATAGATGATATTTTTAAAGATTTAAATTTAAATATAGAGTTTGATAGTCGAGATGGAAAAGGCAATTTATATTTCAGACATAAAATTACAAAAGAAAAATTTTTAATAGATGACTTATCAAGTGGTGAAAAAACTTTAATTTCAGAAATTTTATTTTTATATTTAAATGATATAAAAGACAAAATAATTCTAATAGATGAACCAGAACTATCACTTCACCCAACTTGGCAAAATAAAATTTTCAAACTTTATGAAAATTATGCAAAAAAGAATAATTGTCAAATAATAATTGCTACTCATTCTCCTTTGATTTTAGGAAGTGCTGAGAATAAATATATAAGAATTTTAACATTTAAAAATAATAGGGTAGTTGTAAAAAAACAAAATAGAAGTTATGGACTTGAATTTGATAGGGTTTTGCTCGAAATAATGGGATTAGATACTTTAAGAGTAAAAGAAGTAGAAGAAAATTTTGATAAATTAAGAGATTATATTCAAGAAAAGAATTGGCAAAAATTTTTGGATTTATACAATGAGATGAAAATTTATTTAGGGGAAAATGATGTAGATTTAAAACTTTTATATATGCAAGCAAATTTAAAGGGATTAAATGCAAACAATAATCAAAAATGAACCAATTTTTTTTAAAAGTGCCATAAAAAAAGTAAAACAACCAAAAATAAGTAAAGCTTGGGAAGATGAAAATATAAAAAAGATTAAATCTAAATTAAGAGAACATATTATTAAAGAACAACAAAATCTGTGTGCTTATTGTGAAATTAAATTGGAACATTTAGATAGATTATCAATAGACCATTTTCAAAAAAGAGATATTTTTCCAGAATTAACACTTGAATATAATAATCTTTTTGTTTCTTGTATTAGTGATAATCGTTGTGAAAATTATAAAGATAAATTATCTCTTACAAAAGAGAATTATAATAAAATTATTCATCCTGTTTTTGAAAATCCAGAAGATTATTTTGAATATGATTTAGGTGGTAAAATTATACCAAAAGAGAATTTAAACAAATTTGCATATGAAAAAGCAAAATTTACAATAGAAACTTTTAATTTAAATGATAGAAAATTAGTAGAAGATAGAAAAAAGATTATAATTTCTTTAATAAAAGTTTTAGAATATTTTAACAGTTGGGAAGAAATTAGAGATAATGGATTTGATTTTTATTTTAGTTTATTAAGATGGATTTTTAAAATAAAAAATAGTATAAAGGCAAACCAATGAAAATAGAATTTTATGACCCATTTGAAGATGATAATTTAAAGTATCAAAAAGAAGCAATTGAGGCAATTACAGATATATTTAAAGGACAAGAGATTACTCAAACTCTTTTTGGTATAAAAACAAAAGATATTTTAGGGACAGAGCAAATTGATACTGGTATAGGAAATAGACTTACTTTAAATAGTAATGAACTATTAAAAAATATACAAACTATTCAAAAAAAAAATGCACTTGAAATTACTAAAAATATAGATAAAAATAATTTAAATTTTTCAATAGAAATGGAAACAGGGACAGGTAAAACATATGTTTTTTTAAGGACAATTTTTGAACTAAATAAAAAATATGGATTTAAAAAGTTTATTATAGTAGTGCCAAGTATTGCGATAAAAGAGGGGATTAAGAAAAATTTAGATATCACAAAAAAACATTTTTTATCTTTATATGAAAATACTCCTTATAACTATTTTATCTACAATTCAAACAAACTAAATCAAATAAATGAATTTTCAAGAAGTAGTGATATAGAAATTATGATAATAAATATTGATGCCTTTAATAAAAGTAAAAATATAATAAACTTACAACAAGAAGCCACACTTGGAAAAAAACCGATAGATATAATCTCTTCTATGCGACCTATTGTGATAATTGATGAACCTCAAAGTGTAGATACAACTGATAAAGCCAAAACAGCCATAAATAGTTTAAATCCTCTTTTTGTTTTAAGATATTCTGCTACTCACAAAGAAAAATATAATCTTATGTATAAATTAGATGCTGTTAGTGCTTATGAAAAAAAATTAGTAAAACAGATTGAAGTTGCAAGTGTCCGCCTTAGCAATAATTCAAATAGTGCTTATATTAAATTTCTTTCAGTTGATAACAAACAAGGGATAAAAGCAAAAGTTGAAATTGATATATTAAAAAATGGAGAGATTAAAAGAACTAAAAAAACAATAAAAGGAAATAGCGACCTTTTTGAGATAACTGGTAGGGATATATATTCTAATTTTATTGTAACAGATATTTATAAAATTGATGAAGATTGGTATATAGAATTTAATAGTGGAGAGAATATTTTAAAAGTTGGTGAAACAATAGGAGAGATAGATATAGAAAAACTTCAATATATGCAAATCAAAAAAACAATAGAAGAACATTTAGATAAAGAAAAAATTCTTTTAGAAAAAGGGATTAAAGTTTTAAGTCTATTTTTTATTGATAAAGTAGCAAATTATAGAGAATATAATGATAAAACTTCTAAAAAAGGAAAGTTTGCTTTGATTTTTGAAAAAACTTTTAATGAACTTATCAAAACTCCTAAATATCAAAAACTATATGAAAAAGTTTATAAAAATTTAAATACTTCAACTATTCACGATGGATATTTTTCTGCTGATAAAAAAGGAAAATTTAAAGATACCACTGGAAAAACACAAGCAGATGAATCTACTTATGAAAAGATAATGAAAAACAAAGAAAAACTTTTAAGTTTAGATGAACCTTTGAGATTTATATTTTCCCATTCAGCTTTGAAAGAAGGATGGGATAATCCAAATGTATTTCAAATATGCACCCTAATAAATACAAAATCTGATATGACAAGAAGACAAAAAATTGGAAGAGGGCTTAGACTTTGTGTAAATAATCAAGGTAAAAGAGTTTATGGATTTGATATAAATAGACTTACAATTATCGCAAATGAATCTTATAAAGAGTTTGCCGAAACTCTTCAAAAAGAGTATGAAAAAGATTTAGGTATTAAATTTGGAATAGTTGAAAAAACTATTTTTTATCCTATTGTAAATAATAAAAGTGAAGAGTTATTTGAGTTTTTAGTTAAAAATGAATATATTGATAAAAAAGGAAATATAAAAGAAAAATTAAAAAAAGATATTGATAATTTACCTATTCCAGAAGAATTTAAAAATAAAAAAGAAGAAATTATAAAAACAATTAAAAGTGCAGTTGGTAGAAAAATTGAGATTAAAAATGCAAATGATAAAGAAACTATAAAACTTCAAAAACAAGTTCTTTTAAGTGATGATTTTATAGAACTTTGGGATAAAATTAAAGCTAAAACAATCTATAAAATAGATTTTGATGTAGATGAACTTATAAATAGAGTTCTTAAAAGAATTGATGAAGAGATAAAAATTGGATACCTTAAATTTGAATATGAAAAAGCAAAAATTGATATTTCAAAATCACAAATTCAAACTACTGATGAAAAAACAAAAGTAGAACATTTAGTCCATATTGATTTTGACTTGCCTGATATTATAAGTTTTTTAACTCAAAATACAAATCTTAAAAGAAACGATATTGTAAAAATCTTAACAAAAATATCTAATTTGAATTATTTCAAAAGAAATCCTCAAAAATTTATTGAAGAAGTGTTAAAAATAATAAAAAGTGAATTAAATAAACTTATAGTAGATGGAATAAAATATGAAAAAATTGAAGATTATCTCATCCAAGAGATTTTTGATAAAGAGGAGATTGTAGCTTATTTAAATAATTTGGTTAAAAGTGATAAATCAATTTATGATTATACTATTTGTGATTCTAATATAGAAAAAAAGTTTGTAAAAGAGTTTAATAAAAATGAAAATATAAAACTATTTGCTAAACTACCAGCAAACTTTAAAATCAATACCCCAATAGGTCATTATAATCCAGACTTTGCTATTGTAGTAGATACAGATGAGGGTGAAAAACTTTATTTTGTGCTTGAAAGTAAAGGAAGTGATTTAGAAGAAGATAGAAGGGGTAAAGAAAATCAAAAAATAAAATGTGCTAAAAAACATTTTGAACTTCAAAAAGTAGATTATGTGGTAAGTGATAGTTTTGAAAGATTTAAGGAGGAGTGGTAACTATCAAATAAAGGTGAGCATGCTCACCTTTTAATTATTCTTCATAAATTATCCCCATATACATCTACTAACAATTACTTGCTATTACTTACAAAATTGGTTACAATTCAATCAAAAAAGGATTAAGAATGTTTAATATTGATAAAATTCAAGAATTATTATCTTTAAAAGATAAACAAAATGGAGAATTAAAAACAACTCAAATATTAAATATATTAGGTGATGAAATTATGACTTTATATACTAATAAAGTAAAAATCCCAAAAATTATTGAAATTTTACAAGAAAACTTAAATGTGGAAATTAGTTATGCTTATGTAAGAAGTTGGTTAGCAGAACAAAATAAAAACAATAAATCAAAACAAAAAATTATAGCATTAGTAAATTTTAAAGGTGGTGTTGGTAAATCAACAATAGGGAACATAT
>Ga0256837_1002801_pt1 | contig 10455 bp, 11 predicted proteins | sample 4562384metaG_FD_185976 | JGI IMG/M metagenome (GOLD analysis project Ga0256837, IMG submission 185976) | Hydrothermal vent microbial communities from Guaymas Basin, Mexico - 4561-384 | ecosystem: Environmental > Aquatic > Marine > Hydrothermal vents | place: Mexico: Guaymas Basin | collected... | reverse complement strand
CTTCAGTAAGACCACTATCTAAAACATCTACACCATTATTTGCCCATAGTACAAATCGTCCAATAGAAACATTACCATCAACGTGAATTGTATTATTTGCTTCAGTCATGACATTTGTACCATTTTTATCAGCCAAAACATAGTGCGTTTTTCTATCAATCTTCGCATTATCAACAGCATTAAAAATCAAATAGCCGTCTGCATCTTTATCAGAATATTCCGCAACTGACTCATTTGTATCTTCTCTTACAATTACAGGTTTCGCAACATTTCCACTCACAGTAACAGAGTCAGGATCTACTGCACTACCATCATTCTTGTAAAATCTAAGCTCAAAGTTTGGCTCAGTCGCAGATGATGCATCCATACCAAGAGTATGTACATAGACCTTGGTTATATTTTTATCAGAACCTGCAAGAACAGAATTTTCCATTTCTTTTGCAATTGTTAAACCACCTAAATCTGGAACAGTATAATTTCCATCATCTTTAAACTTCCCATTTGTATTATCACTTGTTGTAACTGCAGCTGTAGCAGAAACCACAACAAGCGTTGAAGCTAAAAGAGATAAAGCTATTTTTTTTATAGTCATAAAGACTCCTTTTGAGTTAAATTTCGCGCGAAATGACTTCTCCAAGTCAATTCTCTGATGCTATTTTAGCAAAGTTAAACTTAAAATATTTATAAATCATTCATATCAATATAATGAAGTACTTTTTTAAATTTATATGTTTCACTATTAATTTCTAGTGGTGTTTTAATGATGACAGGACGAATGAGAATAATGAGCTCTGATTTTGTAGTTTTTAGACTATTTGAAGCAAACAGGTTCCCAATCCATGGAATATCTTTTAAAATAGGTACGCCACCTTTCGTTTTACTTTTATTTTGAGAAATTAACCCTCCAAGTAAAATAGAATCTCCACTTTTTACAACTGCTGTTGTCTGCAGAGAACGGTTGATGATGAGTGGCGAATTTATGGTCGATGTATCATTTGTCTGTGCATCTGAGAGTGTAATTGAAATATCCAGTGTAAGCACCCCGTTAGAGTTAATAGTCGGTGTAATACTCATAATAATACCTGTATTTTTATAGGAGATGTTTTGATTGATGCTAGGATTATTAGGAGAAGAGGGTAAATCCGTTGCAGACACTTGACTTGTTATAATTGGTACTTGCGTTCCAATGTTGATATTTCCCGCTTTGTTATTTAAGATGAGTAGTTTAGGCTCAGAAACAATATTAAGCAGCTTCTTCTCTGCATAAGCATTAATAGTTGCCTGAAGCTTGTTTCCCTGAAAAACAACGCCAAGACCGCTTCCTCCACCGCTAATATTTAAAATATCTTTAGCTATACCACTATCTCGATTACTTATGGCATATTCAAACCCAAGAGAAAATGAATCTGTCATATCTACATTGGCAACAGTTACCTCTACCAAAGTTTGTAAAGGAAGTTTATCGAGTTCTTGAATAAAAGGTAAAAGCACTCTATAGTGTTTTGGAGTAAGTTTAAGCATAAGTATGTTGGTATCTAAGTCGGCTGTTACAGTTGGAATATAGCCTGCGACATTAAGTAAAAAGCCTCCAGGTAGATGCTTGTTTGATTTAATTTGTGTTTTCTGTTTTGCTATATCTGTTTTTTTTCTAATGATTGTTTCTGTATTTTTCTGTGAGAGTCCAAGCACCTCTTTGATTGCCGAAGCAAGTTCATCTGCTTTTCTGTTTTTAACATGATATATGTAAAGTCTAGGCTCTTCCTGTACGTCTGTTTGCACATCAAGTTTCTTTTTCCAGTAAAGCAACATGTCAAGCCACTCTTTTTTAGGTGTGATAAAATAGAGCATATTAAGATCTTCAATAGGCATCATAACTATACCCCCCTTTGAAGGAGTATCAACTATATTGATTCCATTAAGTGCATAAATCTTTTTGATTTGTTGTACAAACTTTTCCACCTCTATATTTTGTAGGGTTACAAGATAAGGTATTTTACCTTCTAGATAGGGTTTGTCTATTAAATTTATAAGCTTTAATGCTTTTGTTGCAATGGATGCTTTCGCTTTTATCGTCTGAATACCATCAATCAAATAATAAAATTTGATATTGCTAATTCCTGCTTGACGGACAATAATTGCGGCAGTTTTGGGTTTAATATAATTATATGGAACAAAAAGAAGCACTTCTTTATCTTCATCAAGATTAGCTGGCAGTGAGCGCCCATATCCAATATACACATCACTATTTACTGCATTCTCTTTACTTTTACCTAACTTATGAATAAAGAGTAGATTATTTTCATCACTCACTTTTACACCGTTAAGTAACAGTATCTTTTTAACTACTTTATAGAACTGAGAACCTTTTTGGCTTGTTTGCATATTGAGTGTGATGGGCTTATTCATTTTTTTTACACTCTCATCTACTGTATAGTTAAGCTTAAGTACAGAACCAAAAACCAGATCTACAAATTCATTGAGAGGGATCGATTCAACTGAGACTTTTACTGTATCACCATGAATAGCTATCTCTTTCTTTGCTTTGCCTTTAAGTGAGAGTTGTTTTTTGTAGTTTTTATCAAAAATTGGGACCTTCTCTACAACACTCTTTTGTGTCGTCTGCTCTGTAGTTATCCCCGTTTTGTTATCTTTTACGACATACTTTTTTTGAAGTGTCAAATTGCCTTTTTTATTAAGTCTGTAGTGTACATCTTGAAGGTTCTGCAAACTCTTTTGGTCTGGTCTAGGTGTCTCATTTATACAGCCACTAAAAAAAAATGCGATAGCCAATATACTAAAAATTTGTTTCATTTGTATCCTTTGGTTTATATTTTGTAACATTTACATCAAAAAGCTGAAATTGCCATTTTCTTGTTGAATTTTTATCTGCCAAAAAAAGTGTATTTGCATTTATATCTTTGATATACACAGTTTTATCAAGCGTTTGGTGCAGCTTAAAGTCTTCTAACCCTTTAGTAAAGCTTTTGGAATAAAAAGTGATATAAGGTGTTTTTGCTTTGTAGTATATACCCAAAAATCTATAACAGTTTTTATCTATGCAAATCTTTTTTTCTTCCTGTTTAATAAGCAGTTTGACCTGCTTAGTCTCTCGTGTTGTTTTTGTTTTTTCAGTTGCATTGGTGTCAATTTTTTTCTTGTCATCATCAATACCCCAGATATAGCCAATACTTCTGTTGGTATCGAATTGTTGTTGGTAGGTTTGTATAATCTTTGTATTAAGCGACTTAATCGTTTTTTGCTTGGTAATCTTTTCGCTATTTCCGTACCATTTATAGGCAAATAATACTACTATAAGAGAAACAATAGCATATAATGAGTAAACAATTTTATTTTTCATTTTCCACCCTGTAACTAATAAGTTGCATATGTATTTGAAGCATTTTTTTCTTAGAATTATTATAGATGCGTAAATTTTTAATGTTGTAAAGTTTTTGATTGTGTCGCAATGCATTTATAAAAAGAAACATATTTTTTGGTTTACACTCCAAAGAGGTATCCATCTTTAAAACATCATACCATTGTGTACTTAATGGCACTTGTGCCCACTTTAGACGTTTAATAGCACATCTCTCTTTTGCAGCATTTGTAATGCTCTCTTGGAAATGCCCCATCGCTTGCGAATAGTTCACTTTTTTTCCATCATAAAAAAGCGTTGTAAAAGGGAGTTGTAACTGTTTTGGATCCTGTTTTTGTGCGTTTAGTTGTTGCTCTTTTTTTATTTTATTTGTAAGAAGTTCTATTCGTTTATGCATTTTATCTCGATCTGGCATTATATAGTTCATATAATTAACAAACACTACAAATGAAAAAAGAAGTAGCAGAAATTTGTGTTTATTCATCTTCTTCCTTTATCTTCATAGTATATGAATGGAGTTTGTAGCCATCGCTTTGTTTATAAGTATTTTCTATAACCACATCTTTTAAATAGCTTATGGTGTTAAAGCGTTTAAGATATTTTATGGCATTATCGTGCGTTTTGATTTTCACCTTTATATTGTTATTATTAAAAGAAAAATATTCCACTGTTGCTTCATCTTTTTTTGTTATAACCTTATAAAGATCATAAACTACTCCAAATGGATCAACGGGTTCAAATTCAGTTTTTAAGAACTTTTGTAATTTTTCGACTGTTTTATTGTGTTTTCGTATAGCATTTTTAATCTCAGAATTTTTTGTCTTAAATGTTTGATACTCCTTCATAAGAGTATCTTGTTTTTTTTGCAAAAAATAGCCTTGCGTATAGCTTACAAGCATATAGAGAAAAAGAAGTGAGACGATTGGATAAGTCAATTTTTCAAGAAAAAACTTTTTTAGGTTCTCTCTATCTATTTTAAATTGCATAAAAGCAAAAAGCTCTTGAAATGTAATCCTTTGTAACTGATTCTGCACTATTTTATCATGCTCTTTTTTATCAAATATCTGCACATTAGTGAAATTATATTCATCTTTCATAATACTAATAGTCGGTGAATCTATACTTTCGTGCGAAACAAAAGCAGTCTGAAGTTTTTTCTCCTTAAGCACATAGATTTGCTTTGGATCTGTTTGAAAAACAAAAATACCATCATGATTATTTTGTAATGCTTTATAAATCAAAAAAGATTCGGGTATAAGTATTTTTTTATCTCTACTTGTTTCTTTTAAAAACCAGATATAGATAGTATCTTCTTGCATATAACTTAAAATTATCGGATTTGCTATTGGCGAGAGTTTTTCATAGTTAAGTTGAAGCAATTCTGGTGAAAGTTTTACTTTTTGTTTCAGTATAGATGCTTTAAAAAAGCTCCCTTGCATCGGAACAATTTCTAAAAAATCATACTTCAATAGTAACTCTATTAGAAACTTATGCATTTACTCTCTTTTACTTTTTGGGGCATTATAGCAAATATTACTAAATATCTAATAAATTTTATAAAAACGATTTGTGAATCCTCTATACTTATTTTTTTTAAAATCAATATAGGTCTCAAGATGAGAAACAGTACCTCTTTTGTTGATATTTATCTGAACTTTTATGTTAAATGACAATCCAAATCCCATATAATCCTCATTATAATTACTGTTATTTCGTATAGTATGCACAAATTTTGTATAGTTGTCAAATTTGTAACTTTGTAATTGAATAGCTGTAGGAATGTCGATTTGTAGTAATTTTGATAAATATTTACTGTCGACCAAAGCAAGATTAATAGATGAGCCTGATGATGAAGAATTTATATATTTTTTAAGATTATTAAATTGTTTCTCATTTAAAATATCTATACCACGAACAAGCCTCAATTCATCTACACTCTGAAATACGGGATAATTTCTAGGTTTATAAGAAGCATTTTTGTTGTTTTTATAATAGGATTCTTCTGCCCCGTTTAAACTTACCTCATTATCTTTATCTATCCAATCTTTGATGGAATCTCGAATAGTATAGTAAAGTATCTCATTATCTTCACTTGCTAAAGTAGCTATCATCTGTTTAACTGGATAATAAAGATTTATCATCGAAGATGTATCTTGCATAGAGAGTGTTACATTTTTTGTTAGATTATACTCTCTACCATCTAAGATAATCTCCTTTGGAAGCGTATAATTTAAGATATTTACATCATTTTTGAGTTTATAGCTGTCGTAATCTGCAATAATTGTATAATATTTTATAATTTCAAGATAATTTTGTGCTTCAAGTCGGGCTTCTAGTTTATCTTGAAGATCTTGTGTAAGCGTGAGATTCTCTCTTGAAATATTTAAAACAAAAGCTATACCTAAAAGCAGTGCAGCTACAATCCACATAACGATTGAAAGTGCAAATCCTTTTCTACTCTTCATAAATGGCATCATACACCTTTGCTGCTGTTAGATTGTCGTCTTCTTGTATCTTTACGTAGATACTTATATCTTTCTTGCCTTTATCTATTTTTAGATAAACTTCCTTTGGTATTTTTTTTGCAATATTACGTATTAATTTGCCCTGCTGATCTATATAATAAAATTCACATTTATCTAAAGCATCATAAATCTTGAGCTTATGATAATTTTTTTTACTAAAAGCAGGTTGCAAATAATCCATATTACTGTTATAAAGGGGTTCTTCTTTATAAAATAAGGAGTTATCAACACAAGAAAATTCTACAAGAGAGACCTTTTCAGTATAAATAGGGTTGTTTGTAATAAAAAGTGCATGATTTTGATCTGCCTCAAAAAAATAATCTAGCTTCTTTATAGGTTGATTTAGCATATCATACTCTTGTATAACATAGTATTTTATTGATTCAAAAGCAGATTGTATCTGGTTGTATTTTAAAACATCATTGATAGCTTCTGTTTTTGTTTTATAGATAGTAAGCAGTTGCATCCTAAATGAGAATATAGCAACACCTATAAGCAATGTTATGAGAACAATGGAAACAAGCATCTCTACTAGCGTAAAAGCTTTTTTCACATAATTTTCTTTAAGATTAGTTTTTGATAACTGTATTCTTTTTTAAAGTTACCTTTTTTTAGATGAAGAACAACCTTATAAAGTATAGCCATAACATTACCAATGTTACCCTCTGGATCTCCTTCATTAAAGGCTTTAACATATTTTCTTTTTTCAATTTCTTGACTACATTCTGCCTTATATTCATAATCATTAAAGTTTCCACTCATTGAGTTTTTTCCTTTACAGATATCAGCATCAATATAATCCTTGATGTTTATAACTGCCCTGTAAACATCTTCATATCGCACCTGTTGTGTGCGTACCAAGTTAAGATGTTTTATGGTAGTTACAGAAACTGTCACTACCATAAAAAGAATTAACAGTGATACTAAAACTTCAATTATTATCATCGCTGATCTCAACTATAACTCCTTTTTTTACTACGAGATAACTCTTTTTACCCATAGTAATATTAATATCTTTGGCTTGCAAAAAAGCTTGTGATTTTACTTTTGAAAGCTTTTGATTTGCTTTTATTTTCCTTAATGAATTTTCATAACTTGAGAGCATTTTTGCACCCTGCGGAATCACAACTGCCATTACAAGAGTCAGAATAACCAATACAACTAATAATTCTATAAGAGTAAAAGCTTTATGCACACTACCCCACCATATCTGTCATACTCATCACTGCCATCATAATAGCAACTACAATAATAGCTATAAAGATTCCAAGTCCAACAATTATGGTAGGTTCTAAAATATTTAAAATCTTTTTTACATTTGCACTAAAAGCATCGCTATGTCTTACGGAAAGTGATTTAAAAACCTCTGCTAAAGATGCACTACTTTCACCAACATACAATAGAGCAATATCACTTGTAGGAACAAGACTGCTCATAGCAAACACATCACTAAGTTTTTGTCCTCTTTTTATTTCAAAAAGTGCTGTTTTAAGTAAATTTTTTAACTCAGGAAGCAAAGAAACCTTTTGAAGCTGCTTTAAAGCTCTGTCTATCTCCAATCCACCCATAAGCATAGTACTCAAAGCACTGTAAACAATAGTCAATTGTAAATCTATGATAATATCCGAAAGTTTTGGTACCTTGTAAAAGAGACTTGTCCATGAAATTGTTATATTTTTAAAAAAGAATATAAGTCCAAAAACTACAATACCAATAACAATAAAAGCTTCACCCATATTCGCATTTAAAAACTTACCAATAGAAAGAACGGCATAAGATATCCCTGGAAGTTGAGCAAACTCATCAGCTGAAAAAATTGTAGAAAACCTTGGAATAATAAGAAAAAAGATTAAAAAAGAGACCACGATACTCATTCCAATTAAAAAAAATGGATATGCAAGTGCCTGTTTCACATCGGAACGAATTTTCTTTTGAAAGGTCAAATACTCAAAAAGCTGATAAAGTCCTGTTGTAACTGAACCAACCTCTTCAGCTGTAGAAATAAAACTAATAGCAAGTGTATCAACAGTCATATTTTCATTTTTAAGTGCTTTTTTCAAAGCATTTGAAAGTTGTTCACCTGCTTTCAACTCTCCTAAAATAGTTTTTAAAATTCTTTGATAAGCTACTTTTTTTGTTGTTTGAGAAAGTACTTTCATAGCCTTATCTATAGGCATACCTGATTTTGTAAGATAATAAAGTTCTTCAATAAATGCTAAAAAGTCATCTTGCGTAAATTTAGAATTATCAACTTTTTCTTTTGTCTCTTTAACACTTGTAAGCAAAATCTTCTTTCTTTGAAGCATTAACTCAAATTCTTCTTTTGTTCCCAAAAAAGAACCCTGAATCACTTCGCCGCTTGCTATAACTGCTTCATATTCAAAAATTGATTTCATAATAATGATCCATTATGCAAGTCGTGCAACTTCATCAAGTGAAATAGAACCTTCTAAAAATTTAATAACGGCATCATCTTGTAATGTTCTATAACCTAATTTTCCAATATCTTTAAAGTTTTTATCTTTATCTAACTCTTTAATTACATCATCATTAAATGGAATGATTTCCATAATCGGCATTCTTCCTTTATACCCTGTATAATTACATTCTTGACAACCAACAGCCTCACATGGATTGTATGCAGACTCTATATACTCTGTAAGTTTTTCGATACCATAAGCATCCTTTTGTGCCTGTGTTATCTCCACCGGTTTTTTACAATGTTTACAAAGTCGTCTGGCAAGTCTCTGCGCCATTAAACCTGCAATTGAAGATTTAAGTAAAAAATACTCCATCCCCATATCTAAAAGCCTTGAAATCGCACCTATAGCTGAATTAGTATGCAAAGTTGAAAGTACTAAGTGACCAGTCAGTGCTGATTGTATGGCAATTTGTGCTGTCTCAGCATCACGAATTTCTCCTATCATAATTACATCTGGATCTTGACGTAAAATAGAACGCAGAGCATTTGCAAAAGTATAGTCTATATTTGCTTTAACCTGAATCTGACTAATTTCATCAAGTTGGTATTCTACAGGATCTTCAACTGTTATAATTTTTATACTTTCAGTATTAATATAATTCAGTGCTGCATAAAGGGTAGAAGTTTTTCCACTTCCTGTTGGTCCTGTTGTTAGTAAAATACCATTAGGTTTTTTTAACATCTCTTTTAAAACTTTAAGATTATCTTGATGAAATCCCATATTATCAATATTTAAATCAATAGCATTATTTCCCAAAAATCTTAAAACAAAACTCTCACCAAATGCCGTAGGCACAGATGATGAACGAATATCTATCTCTTGAGAAGATATTTTAATACTTATACGACCATCTTGAGGAAGTCTATTTTCTGAAATATTCATTTTTGAGATAAGCTTCAATCTCGCAGTAACAGCTTGTTTAAGCCTATTTGGAATAGTGTCAACTGTTTGTAACACCCCATCTATACGAAAACGAACTTTAATTCCATGTTTATACGATTCAAAGTGAATATCTGAAACATAAGCATTAACAGCTTTTGAAAAAATATTATTAACCAATTTAATTACAGGTGCTTCTGAGGCAAGCTCTTTAAGTTTATCTACTTCATCTTCAAAGATATCTCCATCATCATCTTCTTCTTCATTGCTTTCATAAAGTTCTCTAACCTGACGCAGCTCTTCTTCTGTTGCAAGATAAATAATTAACTGTTTTTTCACAGTTGATTCAATAACAGCAAAAACAGAACTCTGTAGGGGATCATGAGTTACTACAAAGAGACTTGATTCATCTTCTTTTATAGGAAAGATGCTATTTATAACAAAATATTCATTCACAATGCCATTTATCTTTATAGCTTCTTTTTCATCCTGATAATTTTTATAGAGCTTAAAACCATACTGTTTAGCTAGTGTTTCAACATAAATAATATCTGAAATAGATCCAAGGTTTAAAAGGATATTGCCAATTTGACCACCATACTCTTTGCGGATACTATAAGCTTGCTCTATATCCTCTTTAGTACATCTTTTTTCTTCTAATAAAATGTCTTCAAATTTTTGCATTTATTCCCACACTGAAACATCTCTAGCATCATCACTACCACCCTCTTTACCATCGGAACCTAAATGATACAAATCATAAGGTTCTGAATCTTTCCCAGGACTTTTATAATGATATGGATACCCCCATGGATCTTCTTTTACGGCTTTTGGAAGGTATGGCCCATCCCAGTTTTTCAGAGAAGAATCCTTTATCCATAAAATTTTAAGCCCCTCTTGTGTTGTTGGATACCTTCCAACATCTAGTCGAAAACCATCAAGAGCTTGTGAAAGCATCTGCATCTGCGTATTTGCAGTTTTCACCTTTGCAGTATCTAGCTTACCAAAAAATTTCGGTGCGACCAACGAAGACAACAATGCAATAATAACAATTACTACAAGTAATTCTACCAAAGTAAAAGCACTACGAAACCTCTTTTTAGATAACACTCTATATTTTTTCATTTTAACTCCAAATTAATACTTATTTTACTATAAACCAAGGATTTAATAAATTTTCTTTATTATACAA
>Ga0256837_1002800_pt1 | contig 10457 bp, 14 predicted proteins | sample 4562384metaG_FD_185976 | JGI IMG/M metagenome (GOLD analysis project Ga0256837, IMG submission 185976) | Hydrothermal vent microbial communities from Guaymas Basin, Mexico - 4561-384 | ecosystem: Environmental > Aquatic > Marine > Hydrothermal vents | place: Mexico: Guaymas Basin | collected... | reverse complement strand
TTTTATTTATCTGTATAAATTTAGCATTAACACGAATAAGAAGCTCTTCTGGAAAAAATGGTTTTTTAATATAATCATCAGCTCCTAGTGCAAATCCTTCTGCTATTGAGTTCATATCTACAAGTGCACTTATAAAAATAGCTGGTGTCTCATCAAGAGCCTCACGAAGAGACTTTAAGAGTTCTAGACCATTTATTTCTGGAACATTAATATCAAAAATGTAAAGATCATATTTTGTCTCATAAGATTTCTCTAATGCCTCTGCTCCATCACGTACTAAAGTAACACTATACTCTTCATACTCTAGTAGTTCTTCTATTGTCTCACCTAGTTCTATATCATCTTCAAGTAGGAGTATCTTTTTCATACTAATAGTAGTAACCAACTTTTAAAGTAATGTAGTTATCACTCGCACTATCACTTATTCCATAAGCATAATTAGCTGTAATAAAATAGTTCTCATCTAAAGAGTAGTAGCTATACAGAGAGAGTGTTTTTAATTTCTCAATATCTTCATAGACACTATCTGACTCATTATAATAAGCACTTACATAGAGATCTTTACCAAAAAAGTAACCTAAACCTAATGTAGAGTATTTCGTACTATCTTGATACAGTGCTACATCTTCTATATCTTCATCATTTATGATAGTGTGTCCGTAAACAGCAAATATATTTATATTTTTGAGTGTATAACTGAGGTTTATATTTCCTGTATAGTCAGTATTGTTATTGTTAAAACCTATATCATAAGTTGGTAAAAGTACGCCCACTCCAAAACTCATATACAAATCTTTATAGGCCCATTGATATGCAGCACCTAAGTATGTATCATTCATTCCAGAAGCAGAGTACTCTTTGCTCATATTTTTATAGTGTGATGTCACTAAAGATAAAGAGAAGTTTTTATAGTAATAGTCTAATTGTAGGGAGGTGGTAAGAGTTTCTATTTTACTTAATTCATTGTAATTACTGTCTGATAAACTTATACCCGCTACAACACTAAAGTGATGAGGAGATACTAAACTCTCTATACTACAACCATCTAATCCAACAAGATCAGTAAAGGGGGTAGATAGACATAAATCATTTTTATCTTCCACTCCATCCATATCCCCATCCACATAAGCAAATAGTGTCACAGAAAATAGTATTAAAAAGAGAAACAATTTCATCATTTAAAACCTTGGAAGATCTAAAGGAAAACTATTTTTAGTATTTATATACTGGCTTCCAGCTTGATGTTGATTACTTCTTTGATTATTCAGAGATTCATGAGTATTAGAGAACTGCTGTTTTGTAACATCCTGTCTACTCTTTACTCGTCCTTTTATTTGTGAACGAAGTTTATTTATAGCATCGCTTCTCTCATTTTGGTTCATCTTAGCAATGCGACGTTTTAGATCATTCATCAGCTTGACTCTCTCTTTAGTAGACGCTTCTCTGATCTTTTGCATCTCCCCATCTAAGTCCTCAGCATAGAGAGAACTTAAAGTTAAAAGAGTTAGAAATATTAATAAAATTTTCATCTGTCTAGCCTTTATATGCAATTGTACTATGAAAAAGCTTTAATTAGTTTTCAGCGTATCTATATCTATAATTTTCTGATTGAGCTTTTGGATCTAAAGGGTACTCATCTTCTGTTTTACAAAACTCATCTCCAAGTGAACAGCATCCTTCACTTACTCCCATATTTTTCAATGATCTATCAAATGCCCAGTAGTGAGAGTAACTTCCTGATCTTAAATTTTCAAATACAAGTGAGATATCTTCTGCATCCCCAGCTAACAAAATATCTCTATCAAGATCATTAATATCAGTCACCTCAACCTTACAACCAACTTCTAATGCTGCTTGTTGTGATTGTGATCCTTCTGCATATAACTCATTATAAAGTGTACTTAAATCTGGATTGATATACTCTCCATCACTTACTGCAGCTAAGTCTGTAGCTACATACCCACCTGTATAGTTATTATCATTAAAAAGGTTTAAGTCATATTTTTTTACAAGTAATTCAACAGATTCAACATGTTTACTCTCTGCATTTGTTGCAATATTATATAGAGTATTCGATGGTGTTAAATCATTTAATGCAAAGTAAAGATCTCTAGCTAAACGCTCTTCATCCCACATATATGCTAGTGTTGATTTTTGCTCTAACGTTAAATCAGACAGAGGAATAGAGTTAATAATATTTTCATCCCATGAGAGTTGTTGGGTTGGTATATCAGATTCACTCATTGTTGTAATATTTAGTTCATCATTCACAAGTGAGTACTCTAGTGCTTGTGCAGTTAATCCAGATTCTCTATATGCTTCTTTTCTTGTCTCTATTCTAGAAGATAGTGCTAAAACATCAGCTGTAGAGAGAGTACTAAGATCTGAAATATTATTTTCAACACAGTACTTATAAACCTCATCACTTAAAGCTGCATTATCAATATCTGTTGATGGTCTTTGTGTAAAGAGTTCAGTTTGAGTAAATCCACTATCTAACATAAGTTGTAATGTCTCATTGTTTTCAGCCATTGTAGTAGCTATTGTCATCACCTTTCCCTCTTCTGTTTGAAGGTGAAGATAATTCATCTCTAAATCTCCAGCATCTACAATATTGTTTCGATTCATATCGATATATCCACCAAAACTTTCTATCGGATAAACTGGATCTATAAAACTATAAACGCCATTACCTTTACTAACACCTATCTGCCCAGAAGCATCTCTGATAGTAGCATTTAGTACAGGTCCTCTTTCAACTGTCACATCTGTTGTAGCTGCAGCAACAGTTGAAGAATCACTGCCATCACTACTTCCACACCCACTTAATAAGATTGCTGTTGCTACTGATAATGTTAATAATGTTGTTTTCATAATTTGTCCTTTTATGTTTTGATAGTTGTAGTTTGACATAGAAGTGTTAGTGAAATGTTAGTAGGAGATATTTTAAAGAAATTAATGAAGATTTACTTAGTATTAGAAAAATAGCTATAAAATTGTAAAATATTACTTATAAGGAGTAACATTATGAACAAATTATTACAATCAGTTTTAGCACTCTCTCTTTTAGGAACTGTTGTCTCAGCAGACAACTCTTTTATGAATTCAGATTTTCAAGCGATGCAAAAATACTTAGATAGTATGGTGGACTCACATCTTACACGATCTAAACTTGGAAACATTGGATATCCTCGTTTAAATATTCAAAACAATAAAGAAAATTATATTTATGAATTTGATCTAGCTGGTGTTCCAAAAGAGAATATCAAACTATCTATAGATGAGAACAATGTTTTAACACTCTCTGGAACAAAAGAGGAGAAGGGAGAGAAGAAATCAGACAACTATGTCAAACAAGAGATTTTTTATGGTAGCTTTACGAGAGTCATTAAGCTTCCAGATGATATCAATCAAGATAAGCTAGAGACAAAGTATGACAACGGAATTTTAAAACTTACTATTGGGAAAAAAGCACCTAAAAAAACTAAGTCTAAGGTTTTAGAGATTAAGTAGCTCTTTTTTGCTAGAATTCGTATATGAATTCTTATACAGATAAATTTACTCAAGCAATTAACAATACATTTTTTACAAAGCTTCCCTTAGATGAGCAGGAGTTCATCAAGGAGAAGTCCCTCCTTTTAAAATTTTCTCTTCAAGAGATTAAACAGATGATCAATATCGCTCGTGATTTAGAGATGTGGAATGAGCCTACTCTAAAAAAAATATTTCCAGATCACGATCAGAGAAAGGTTGTCTTCTCCCGTCTTCGTAAAAGTTATGAAGCGATAAGAGATAAAAAAAACTCTTACGATAACTTCACTCTCAAAAACATCCCAAAAGAGCAGAAATTTACTTTTAAGGTAGCCGATAAGCAGGGATTTGGTTTAGGACTCTGTCCTGTTGCAAGTGAAAAAACACGATGCTGTAACCTTTTAACGCTAGATGCAGTTGAGTCTTGTGGCTTTGATTGTTCATACTGCTCTATTCAGAGCTTTTACAATCAAAATACAATCACCTTCGATAGTGGCTTTAAAGATAAACTTCTCAATCTTGAGCTTGACCCAAACAAGACCTACCATATAGGGACAGGACAAGCGAGTGACTCTCTGATGTTTGGAAACCGTGAGGGTATTTTAGACGCTCTTTTTGAGTTTGCCTTTGCAAATCCAAATGTTATTTTAGAGTTTAAAACAAAATCAGATAACATAAAGTACTTTTTAGAGAACACTCTTCCAAAAAACATCCTCCTCACATGGAGTCTCAACACTCCTACAATCATAGAGAACGAGGAGCACTTAACAGCCTCACTCCAAAAACGTATAGATGCAGCAAGAAAAGTAGCAGATAGAGGTGCGAAAGTTGGTTTTCACTTTCACCCTATAGTAGAGTATGAGAACTATCTTGATGAGTACAGAGAGGTTTACGAACGGCTCTTAGCAACATTTCAAGCATCAGAGGTAGCACTTGTGAGCTTTGGAACACTCACATTTATCAAACCTGTAATAAAACAGCTTCGCAATCGTGAGTTTCGTACAAAAATCACACAGATACCGCATGAAGATGCAAGTGGTAAAACATCTTACCCTGACTCTACTAAAGAGGAGATGTTCAAACATGCTTATGACTCATTTACACCTTGGCATAAAGATGTCTTTTTCTACCTCTGTATGGAAGAGCATCAGATGTGGGCAAAAACATTCGGTTATCAATACAGCACAAACAATGACTTTGAACATGCTATGCTAAGTGCATACTCACAAAAACTCAATCAAGAGTACTTAATCTAGGAATATTATGAACAGACAAACAAATGAGAACTACTTTTTATCACAAGCACACCAGCCTTTTTTTCTTCTAGGAACTCTAAACGCCATTATAATGATGCTAGTTTTTGCACTCAGTTATAAGGGCATCCTTACATTAACTATAGATTTTAAAACTTTTCATGTTTACTCTTTTATATTTTTACTCTTTACAAATATGTTTACAGGTTTTTTATTTACCACTTTTCCTCGTTTTAATCAGAGTGATGTTATTAGTAAAACCTACTATGTAAATATCTTCTATGGAAATGCTCTTAGCTCTATACTCTTTCTTATAGGAAGTTTTTTCTCTCTTGAAGTTACAGTTTTAGGAATGTTAGTGAGTTTTATCTCTCAAGCATTTATAATCCACAAACTCTATAGTATCTATAAGGTAGGACACAACCCTGATAAGTCTGACTCGTTTTGGATTTTAAACGCCAACTATATCGGTCTTTTTTCTAACTTGCTCTTTATAGTTAGTATCTATTATCCAGCTCTATTAGCTACTGCAATTAATATCGCTTTTTATCTCTACCTAATCTTTTTGGCGTTTAGTGTAGCTCAGAGAATGATTCCTTTTTTCTCTCACTCTTTTGCTCCTAGAAATCCAAACTTTCTTAAAATCATTTTTACGCTTTTTGTTCTCAAAGTTCTTTTTGCATCCATTGAGATAAAGAGTGTAGAGATTCTTATAGACTTAGTGCTTAGTATCTATATGTTTTTAGAGTTTAAACGATGGGAGCTAAAACCACTAGAAGCACCTGCAATACTCTGGGTACTTCAACTCGCACTTTTTTGGTTACCAACAGCTTTTTTACTTTCGGCGTTTAGCTTAGTAGGAGAGATATTTTTAGAGACATCTTTTTACTTTTTAAATGTTCATCTCTTGGCAATAGGTTTTTTAACAACTGTTCTTATCGGCTTTGGAACACGTGTAACACTCGGTCACTCAGGACAACCTCCACATGGAGATAAGTTTGCAACTACTATTTTCATTTTTATTCAAGCTGTTGTTTTAGGACGAGCTCTTTTTAGTCTCAATGTGGCGTTTGGATGGGGAGTTGATCTCTTGTTTGACATATCTTTTACACTCTGGCTCATACTCTTCATAGTTTGGGGAGTAAGATATGGAAAGGTTTTAGCTACTGGTGCAAAGATTTAAGAGGCTCTTAAATAGCCTAAATCTTTCTTATCTACAGCTATATCCATCACTCTAAACATCGCTTCACGTTTAGAAGATGCATACTCTTTAATAGTATTGGTAGGTTTTAGATGTTGTGTAGCTCCATACTCTTTTTGGATTAAAAAATCTCCAAAGAGTGTTTTATAGACATTTATCTTATAGTAGTAGAGTCTTTCGTTTGAATTTTTAAACAGTATCATTATTTTCTCACTAGTTTTGTTACTGAGAAATTAGCAAGAACTATTCCTAAATTGTCATCTATTTCTAATAGTAATTAGCTACAATTACATCACTAATCTAAGGAACACTTTCAGTATGACAAAAAATGTACTCATTCTCTGCAACGATAACAGCTCACTCTCTATTATGGCACAAGCTGTACTCAACAAAAACCTATCAGGTATAGATGTTCAAAGTGCATCTATCAAGAAAAATAGACCGCTCAATAGTGATGTGAAAAAAGCACTTCTAAAAGATGGCTCATTTGATGAGAGTTATCACTCTAAGTCCATTGACTCACTGAGCGATTTAAACTTCGACTTAGTCATAGTTATGAGTCAAACGCCAGCTAAAAAACTCCCTGAGTTTAATGATAATACAGCAGTTATAGAGATAGAGTATGAAGAACCAAACTACTCAAACTCTACAAATATAGAGAGATTTTTAAAAACTATTAAAATGGAACTCATCCCTATAACTAGAGATATATTAGAACTTTAGCTATAATGTCATACTTAAATTTATGACGGAAAAACCAAATGACAACAAACACACAGAGCTACTTTTTAGAGCTCGGAATTATAAACACCCTAGTTATCGATAGACTTACTACACCAGGTGCCTACCTTATGGCACAAGATGGACAAGATGTACTACTTCCTGGACCCTACCTAACACCTGAGATGAAAGAGGGAACTCTTGTAGATGTTTTCCTCTACACAGACTCAGAAGATAGACTTGTAGCTACTACTAACAAACCAACTGCAATGCTTGATGAGATGGCACTTTTTGAAGTTGTCGATACAGCTCCTTTTGGTGCATTTATGGACTGGAATCTCTCAAAAGATCTACTTGTACCAAATATGTTTCAAAAAACTCCTTTTAAAGTAGGAGAGAAAAGATTTATCAGAGTTATCTATGATGAGAGAACCCATAGACTTGTAGGAACTGAAAAACTTGGTGACTTTTTAGACAAAGATGTAAAAGGCTTAGCTGTAAACAAAGAAGCTACAATCTTAGTTATCGCTAAAACACCCTTAGGATTTAAATGTATCGTAAATGATAAATATGAGGGTCTTATCTACCACACAGAGATCTTTGAGACTATTAACCTCGGTGATAAAAAGACAGCTTACGTAAAAAGAGTAAGAAAAGATGGAAACATTGATCTTACACTAAGAAAGCAAGGTAGTAAAAAAGTTGGTGGTGCACATGAGAAGGTCTTAGCACTTTTAGTTGAGAACAAAGGTATCATGCCATATAACTACAAGAGCGATGCTGAGCTTATCAAAGATATCTTTAGCATGAGCAAAAAAGATTTTAAACGTAGCCTTACGAAACTTCAGGACGATGGGAAGATTGAAGTCAAAGATATTGGTATATACTTAAAGGATTAATCATGATAAAGAAAAAAATTAATGAAGATTTAAAAAGTAAAAATATTATATTTGATATTGAAGGCACAAAGTATCAGGCACTTCGTTTCTACCAACTCAAAATGACAGTTGATGTTATGGAGTTAGAGTGCGATGAGAAAAAAGGGATTAAAAATATTCCTTTTGCACATATCCCAAAAGCCACTAAAAAAATAATCAAGCCTAACTAAAATGCATGAAGAGATAAATCAAGCTGCTAGCGGTGGTGATTTTTATATCTGGATGATTATGTTTAGTATACTTATAGTAGGTGTTGGTTATTTAGCTTATATAAATAAAGATATTGAGAGATAAAAATCCCAACTCAACGGTCGGGATATAAGATGTAAAATCTTACTGAATCAAAATAAGAATATACAAGGAGAATCGTAATAAAATTATACATCTAAATAGTTACAAAAGTGTTAACAGAATTTTATACTTTTTTAGTTATCATTAAGATATATAAAAATATTAGGAACTATTATGAAAAAATGCAACTCATTAGAAGAAGTAAGAACTGAGATAGACAAACTAGATTCTAAGCTAGTAGATTTGATCTCTGAGCGTACACATCTCATTCGTCAAGCTGCTGGATTTAAAGAGAGTGTAGCAGAAGTTAAAGCGGAAGATAGAATCAACTTTATACTCGCACGAGTTCGTCATCATGCCATCCAGCAAGGTGTCTCACCAAATATGATTTCAGAACTTTTTACTATTATGATAGATGAGATGGTTGAAACTGAAATAGCTGAATTAAGAAATAAAAATACTTTTTAAACAACTTTAGTTAAGCTTTTCACATTCTTTTTTATAAGTTGAATACTATCATTACTGTTTGCTGAGAGCTCATCAATATTAGCAACATTACTAATTATCTCTTCAGATTTTTTAGCATTATATTGATAGCTATTTATAGTATGTTGTGTTAGATTAACACCTTCATCTAACACTATACTTACTTCTTCTATTTTACTAGAAGCTGCCATCGAGATTTCAGCTAAGACTTCTATAGACTTTGAACTGCTATTCATCTGCTCACTAGTATCATTAATTGATTGACTTACTATATTAATAGTAGCATTTATCTCTGTAAGAGATTTTTGAGTTCTTTCAGCTAATTTTCGAACTTCATCAGCTACTACCGCAAATCCTCTACCGTGATCCCCTGCACGAGCAGCTTCAATAGCTGCATTAAGGGCTAAGAGGTTAGTTTGATCTGCAATATCAGCTATAATATTAATCACTTCTTTAACTTGTTTTGTATCACTTGATACTCTTGTTAAATCTTCTGATAAAGAATTTTGAGAAAGAGAAGCATCCTGTAATTTATCTACAATATTAGATATTTCATCTTTTACTGCTTCTAATTTTTCACTTACTTGAATTATATTTTCTTTAGATTTTGATACATCACCTAAATCATTGCTAAGAACAGTTTTCAGCTCCTCACCCATACTTACTACTTGAGATAAAAGTTCTCTTTCAAGACTCATACTTTTGTTTGTTTTATTAAAGTTATGATCTATTTCATTCACAAGATGTAAAACTTCAGCTGACATCTCTTCTCGATTTTGTGCTTGAATAAATGTTTCTTGAAATTGATTTACTTGTTTTGCTGCCTCAGTTAACTCCGAATTATAAGCATTTTTCAACACTATTTTTTCACCATGTTCTAATTTTTCAAGTTGAGTAATCAGTGATTTTGTCATATCTACACCATTAACTTTTTCATCTAGATCATGTCCAAGTATAACTATAGCTATTAAATATTGGATATATTGACCGATAATATTATCTGTAAAGAAAGTCCCGTTAATTATCAAAAGTACAATACCAACATAGTGAATAAAGCGCATACGAAAAAAAAGAGATTTCAACATTAAATATCCTTTACTAATAAGATTAATTAATTGTACCTAAATAAAAAGAAAAAAAGGTTAAATTAAAGAAATTTGAAGAAAAAAAATGTAAGAAGAAGATAAAAAGAGCATAAGCTCTTTTTATTTGTAACGGTAAGTAATTCTACCCTTATCTAGTGAGTATGGAGTTAGTTCTAACTTCACACGGTCACCTGGAAGAATTTTAATGTAGTGCATTCTCATTTTTCCAGCAATGTGACAAAGAATGATATGACCATTCTCTAATTCCACACGGAAAGTTGCATTTGGTAATGCTTCAATAATCTTGCCGTCAACTTCTATAACGTCAGCTTTAGCCATTTATAAGTCCTTTTTTACTCTTAAGCAAGAGATAATATTTCAGCTTTACCGTTGATAACTGCAACAGTATGCTCGTAATGTGAACCGCGTAAATTATCGGTACTAACAACATCCCAACCATTCTCTAAAATAATCGGTTTTGACTCTTTTTGACATATCATAGGTTCCAAACAGAAAACCATTCCATTTTTTATTTTAGGTCCAGCCTTAGCTTTTCCATCTAAATAGTTAGGAATTTGAGGCTCTTCATGAGGTTTTTTACCTATTCCATGTCCACAAAAATCTCTTAGAGGTATAAATCCAGCATTAAGGATAGACTCTTGTAAGATAAAAGACAACTCTTTAAATCTCATACCCTCTTTAATCTCACCAATAGCATGATAAAGTGTATCTTTAGAACAAGCTATGAGTGCTTCATCTTCTGGAGTTATAGATCCCACACCAACACTAATCGCAGCATCTCCAAACCAACTATCAAGTTCAGTACCAATATCATAACCGATAACATCACCCTCTTGGAGTTTGTAGTCAGAAGGAATACCGTGAATAATAACTTGATTAAGAGATGTACAAACAGCATTTGGAAAGCCATACAGACCTTTAAAAGAGGGTC
>Ga0256837_1002799_pt1 | contig 10460 bp, 11 predicted proteins | sample 4562384metaG_FD_185976 | JGI IMG/M metagenome (GOLD analysis project Ga0256837, IMG submission 185976) | Hydrothermal vent microbial communities from Guaymas Basin, Mexico - 4561-384 | ecosystem: Environmental > Aquatic > Marine > Hydrothermal vents | place: Mexico: Guaymas Basin | collected... | reverse complement strand
AGATTAGCACGAAGTTAGTTATTTTAAGTATTTGATTGCTTTGAAAGTTCGTTGTTTAGGGATTTCTAAGGATTTTAATAGGTGGATGGGGTAGAGGGATTCGAACCCCCGAATACCAGTACCAAAAACTAGTGCCTTACCGCTTGGCGATACCCCATCATTTGTAATATTAATTGTGGTTGCGGAAGCAAGATTTGAACTTGCGACCTTCGGGTTATGAGCCCGACGAGCTACCGAACTGCTCTATTCCGCGGTGTTTTCTCAAACCACTGTGTGTTTGTGAGCCGAAATTATAGACAAAAAGTTTATTAATGTCAAGTGTTTTGAAAAAGAATTTTAAATTTTCTTTTTTTAAGCATTTTTTATGTTCTATAGCTCTCTATAGTAAGTCCCTTTTAAGTAAGTAAATACTAATATCTCTTAACAATTAAAGGAGAGGTTTAAGTATGCTTATAAAAACTGTTCTCATACTTTTGTTATATACAGTTAGCCTCTTTGCTACAGAACCCCTTAAGAGTAACTACTATGTAAAGAACAACTATGTAACACTCTGTGATATTGATAGAAAAGCTAAAGAGTGTACTAAAATTTTTAATATCCCAGAGAGCAGGCACTCAAAAAGAATCAAAACTACACAGTTACTCACTCTTCTGCAAACTTTTGGATATAAAAAACTCAAATCCAAACATAGCTATACTCAATTTACTCAAAAAAGCCCTATTGATATAAAATCACTAAAACTTTTTATAGAAAAGAGTTATCAAAATGCCTATAAAAATATAGAGATACAAAATACAGAAGTAAATCCAAGAAGTTTTTTATTGCAACTTCCTAAAGAATTTACTATAGTATTATCTAAAAAAAACTATCTTAAAGCGAAAGGAGTCCTTTATATTCAAACAGCAAAAAAGAAGAGAATTTTTTTTAACTACTTTGTTTATGCTAATGTTTCAATTTTTAAAACAAAAAAAAGGATTGCAAAAGGAGAACTTCTCTCAAATGTAAATCTAAAAAAAGAGAGTATAATACTAGACAAATTTAGAGCAATGCCTTTGCAAGAGATACAAGAGTCTCTTTATCAAGCAAAACATACTTTACGAGAAAATGACATAGTTACAAGTAGAGACATTACAGGTGTTTACCTTGTTAAACGAGGTGCAAGAGTTCAAGTAAAAATGCATGACTCAAACATTGAAATATCTTTTAGTGCAACTGCAAAACAAAATGGTAGATATGGGGAAATGATTTCAATAATCTCTACAAATGGAAAAAAGATGAGAGCTAAAGTCATTTCAAGAAATAGAGTGGAGATTGAATAAAAAATGAAAATAGTTATAGCAACAAGTGGAGCAAGTGGGGTAAACTTAGGGCTTAAAACTCTTGCACTCCTTCCAGCACAAATTGAAAAGCACTTTATAATGTCTGAAAATTCTCAAACTGTTTTAAGTAAAGAGATGTGTGAAGTCACTACTCATAGTAATAACAACATAGGAGCAAGTATAGCTTCAGGATCTTTTGGTGTCGATGCAATGATAATTGCCCCCTGCTCCATGAATACTCTTGCTAAAATTGCTTGTGGTATTTCAGACAACCTTATTACACGCTGTGCAGCTGTTATGATAAAAGAGCAAAAAAAGCTTATCTTAGCACCAAGAGAGATGCCTTTTTCTGCTATAGCTTTGGAAAACATGCAAAAACTTGCAGCTCTTGGTATCATCATAGCACCTCCAGTAATGGCATACTACTCAGAACAACAAACACTTGATGAGATGGAAAACTTCATTATTGGCAAGTGGTTTGACCTACTTGGAATAGAAAACAAACTTTATAAACGATGGGAATAAAAAAATTGAAAATAGCACTTTATCCTGGGACTTTTGATCCTATAACAAATGGACACTTTGACATTATAGAACGAGCAGCAAACCTCTTTGATGAAGTTGTTGTAGCCATTGCAGTATCTGTAGACAAAAAACCTATGTTTACCCTCCAAGAGCGAATAGAGATGGCTAAAGTAGCTGTAAGAGGTTTACAAAGAGTTCGAGTCGTTGGATTTGACAACTTGACCATAGATCTTGCACACGAACATGATGCTGGTGTTTTAATACGTGGACTTCGTGCTGTAAGTGACTTCGAGTATGAACTGCAACTTGGATACCTTAACAACTCACTTGATGATAGTATAGAGACCGTCTATCTTATGCCAAAACTACAACATGCATTTATTAGCTCTTCTATTGTAAGAAACCTTCTAAAGTTTAATGGAAAAACAGAACACCTTCTTCCAAAAGAAGTACAAAAGATAATAGGGAGTATGACTTCATGTACATTGCAATAGAGGGTATAGATACTGCTGGAAAAAGTACTCAAATAGAAGCACTTCGGAGTAACTTTAAAAATGCCATCATCACGAAAGAGCCAGGGGCTACAAAGATAGGTAAAGAGATACGAGAAATAGTCCTCTCAGCAAGAGCACAAAGTAAAAAAGCGGAATTTCTTCTTTTTTTAGCAGACAGAGCTGAACATATAAAAGAGGTAATAGAACCAAATATTGACTCAAAAATGATTATAAGTGATAGAAGTGCAGTAAGTGGTGTTGCTTATGCTATCACCCAAGGAGAGATACTAAAAGAAGATTTAGTTTCGCTCAACAACTTTGCAACAGGTGGATGCTACCCTGAAAAGATTTTCCTTCTGCGTTTAACAAAAAAGGAGCTAGAGTATAGACTCTCACAAAAAGAGCTTGATGGTATAGAGCTTCGAGGGAGTGAATATCTTTTAAACATACAAGATGCTATTATAGAAGCAACACAACTCCTTGGTTTAGAACTTGTAGAGATAGATGCTACCCTTAGTCGTGAAGTAATAACTGAAAAAATATTAAACAATATCAACAGTGAGAAATAGCTATTAAACTTATTACAACAGACTATATTAATGAGAAGGACAAAGCACTAGTAGAGCTTTTTATACATGACACTAAAATAAAAAAATTTATATTAGGGATTAATAAGCTTACAAAAAGTGTAAAAAAATTCATAGAAGTTGATGGTGTTATTGATGACTTCACTAGAGTACAACGCTCCCGTAAAAAAGAGATATACAAAATAGAAGATGTACCTAAAGATGCTATTATACTCTGGAGTGCTACAGGAAGTCCCCTACAAGTAAAAGCAAAACTAGACAAAATGGGATTTCAAAATTTTAGCTATCTTGCCTTTGTCAAGTACTCGAACTTTGATCTTGTTGCTCCTCCTTTTATTATGGATTTTGCAGAAGACTTTAGGAAAAACTTTTTAGAGTACAAATATACTTATAATCTTTTAGCAGATACTCAGTCAAAAGAAATTTTTACTAAAATTTTAAACTTTAAAATCTCTTTTGATTATAACTTTATGGAAGGTTTTACCAATGACCACAAAGGGCAGTATTTTGATAAAGAGATACTACCAGAGTTTAAGGAATTATCATTTGTAGATGGCGGTGGTTATGTTGGAGACACTGCAAGTGAAGTTATAAAGCACTATCCTAACTTCAAAAAAATCTATCTTATTGAACCAATTCCTGAAAATATTCGTATAGCGAAACGAGATCTTACATTATTGGAAAAGATAGAGTTTTTTAATTGTGGTATTGGAAAAACCAAAGAAACCCTCTACTTTAATGAAGAAAAATCTTTCTCAATGGCATATGGAAATGGTACACAGAGTGTAAAGATTGATACACTTGATAATATTATAAAAGAGAGTATTGATTATATTAAGCTTGATATTGAAGGTGCGGAGCAAGATGCTATTGATGGTGCTAAAGAGAGTATAAAACTCTATCACCCTACTCTTGCAATCTGTATCTATCACAAGGCTGAAGATTGGTATAAAATACCACAAAAAGTTTTAGCTATTAGAGATGATTACACGATCTATCTTCGTCACTATATGGAAGGAATTTTTGAGAGTGTGCTCTATTTTATTCCTATAAAAAAGTAGAAATTCTACTTTTTATTTTCTAAAGCTTGTGCTTCACGAAGTTTATCTTTTTTACTTTTTTTCTTTCCTTTCACAGGTGCAGGACCTTTAGCTTTTTTTGGTGCTTCACCTTGCAACTCAAAACCATTAATCTGTTCTCGTTTGAGTTTTATACCGCTGCGTTTCTCTATAAGCTTAAAGTGATCCATACTCTCATAATCTATAAAACTAATCGCCTCACCACTCTTTCCAGCACGAGCAGTTCGCCCTATACGGTGAATATAATCAGCAGGAGACCGAGGAAGATCATAATTTATTACACACTCTATATCATCTATATCTAAACCTCGTGCTGCAATATCTGTTGCAAAAAGAATCTGTACTTTTTTGGCTTTAAATGCACCAAGTGTTTCATCTCTTATATCTTGCTCAAGATCTGCATTAAAAGAGGCTGCCTCATATCCATACTTTCTAAACTTCGCAGCAATATTATCTGTTGCTCGTTTATTTGCCATAAAGACTAAAACAGAGTGCCATTTATGCTTTTTTAGTAACTCTCGAAGCAGAGGTCCTCTAGCTTCTCGCTCTACTTCTATCACTCTTTGGTCTATAGTTTTTACAACTTCTGTTTCATCTTCTATAGTTATTTCTACTGCATTTGTAGTAATTTTAGATACTAAAAGTCGCATCTTTTGAGGATATGATGCAGAAAACATTAAGTTTTGGCGTTTAGAAGGAAGGGCTTCAAGAACAGCATCTAACTCCTCTAAAAATCCAAGTCCAAGCATCTTGTCAGCTTCATCTAAAACAAGAGTATCTAAAAAAGAGAGATTCATCTGTTTTTTACTCAAAACATCTAAAAAACGTCCACTTGTTGCTACTAAGATGTCACACCCTTGTTGCACTTTATAAAGTTGATCTGATATCTCTTTTCCACCTATAAAACTAACTATTTTTACACTATTTTGCATATACTGAGAAAAATTTCTAAAAAGAGATTCTATTTGAAGTGTCAACTCTCGGGTTGGCGTCAAAACTAAAACTCTTATTTTTGCTTTTCCCTCTCGATGACTCTTATCTAATCTTTGTAAAATTGGCAAAATAAAACTCGCACTCTTTCCACTGCCTGTTTGAGACTTTGCAACAATATCTTTTCCATCTAAAACAAGAGGAATAACTCTATCTTGTATCTCTGTAGGAACATTAAAAGATTGTTTATCTAAAGCTTTAAGTAAACTAGCAGAAAGATTGAACTTTGAAAATGACATATGAACCCCTAACTCTTTATCTTTAAGTATTATAACATCTCTAGCTATATAATTTCGAAATATTTTTACACCTATGCTCTATTTAATAAATAAATTATCATTTAAACTTAAGATGCTTGTCTCTACAATAGAACAACACTTGTAAATAAGAGAAACTCTTGAGTGTGTCTCGAATAACTATGTTAGTATAATTCTCATATGTTAAAAGTAATGAAACTTGCTCCACATTATGTAAAAATAGATGCGAATCTAATTAAAAATATAGATTCTGTTATTTTAACTTCTCTGTCACAAGTTTATTTACTATTTGAGGATTTGCTTTACCACCTGTTGCTTTAAGAACTTGTCCTACAAAGAAACCTAAAAGCTTATTGTTTCCTGCTTTAAACTTAGCAACATTATCTGGGTTTTTAGCTATAACTTCATCAATAATCGGTGCTATTTTAGCAGGATCACTAATCTGAACGAGTCCTTTTGCTTCTACTATTTTAGCTGGATTCTCTCCCGATTTTGCCATCTCATCAAAAACCTGTTTTGCAATCTTATTTGAAATAGTTTTATCGTCCACCATTTTAATAAGTTCTGCTATCTGTTTGGCAGTAAACTTTAGCTCACTTATACCTTTTTCTTTTATCTCTCTTGCGACCTCATTTATAACAATATTTGCTAGATTTACAGGGCTTTGTAATACTTCAAGTGCTTCTGTATAAAATGATGAAAGATTTTCATCACGAGCAAGAGTATTTGCTACTTCGCTATTAAGTTTAAGTGATGAAGTGTAGTCATCAAAAAGTGCTTGTTGTACTTCACTCATAGCAACTACTTCACCATCTATTTGAACTTTTTTCTCCTCTTTTTTACTCTTTTGTTCAGTTGTTTTTTTCTTTTTACCCCAAGACTCTTTAAGCCCTACTATCTTATTGAAAACAGGTTTTTCATTTGTATAGTCTACAGGGTCTGCATAGAAGTAACCTTGACGTTCAAACTGAAATCTTTCATCAGGTTTTTGGTTTATAACAGCAGGTTCTATTAGAGCATTTTTAATAACTTTAAGTGAATCTGGATTTATATCTTCTATGCCTTCTGGTGCTTCACAAGAAAAAAGTCTGTCATAGAGTCTCACTTCAACCTCTTTAGCTTCCCCAACACTTACCCACTGAATAGCACTTTTTACTTTAATGCCACTTATGTCTGATCCACTCTTAGATGTAGGATGATACTCTGCTTTTATCTCTATAACATTACCACTAGCATCTTTAATAATCTCCTTACAAGAGATAATATAAGCATGTTTGAGTCTCACTGGTTGCTCAGGTGTCAGGCGAAAATAACCTTTTGGAGGGTTCTCATTAAAATCATCTCGTTCAATATAAATTTCACGAGAGAAAGGTAAAATTCGTGTACCCTCTTTAGGAACATCTTCTGGGTAGTATGAAGCAACTATCTCTTCACTCCCCTCATAGTTTTCAATAGTTACTTTTATAGGATCAAGTACACACATAACACGAGGTACTTTTTTATTTAAGTCATCACGTATACAAAACTCCAACTGTGCAACATCAACCATGGAGTTTGCTTTAGCTACGCCTACCTGATCACAAAAAGTGATGATAGACTCAGGAGTATAACCTTTTCTTCTATATCCAGCAATAGTTGGTAAACGTGGATCATCCCAGCCAGCCACTTGTCCACCTTGTACAAGTTCTAAAAGCTTTCTTTTACTCATAACCGTATAGTTTATACCTAAACGTGCAAACTCATGTTGGTAAGGTCGTGGCGGTGTAAGTGCTAAAGTCTCTAAGACCCAGTTATAAATATCGCGATTATTTTCAAACTCTAGTGTACAAATAGAGTGTGTTACACCTTCAATGTAGTCAGAGAGACAGTGTGCAAAGTCATACATAGGATAGATAGCCCACTCATCCGCTGTTCTAAAGTGATGTGTATGTCTAATACGATATAAAAGTGGATCCCGAAGCTTCATATTTGCAGCAGACATATCTATCTTAGCTCTAAGAATATGCTCACCCTCAGCAAATTCACCCTTTTTCATTCGCTCAAAAAGATCTAAGTTTTCTGCTACACTACGCTCTGCAAACTTACTACGTTTACCTGCTTCTGTAACAGTACCACGATACTCACGAATCTCCTCTTCGCCAAGACTATCAACATATGCTTTTCCCATTTTAATGAGTTCAATCGCATACTCATGTATCTGAGCAAAGTAGTCAGAAGTAAAACGAACATTCCCTTCCCACTCGAAACCAAGCCACTCGACAGCATCTTTAAGAGCTTCAACATACTTTGTATCTTCTTTTGTTGGATTGGTATCATCCATTCTGAGGTTACAGTGACCATTATAATCCTGTGCTATACCAAAGTTAATAAAGATAGACTTCGCATGTCCAATGTGAGGAAAGCCATTTGGCTCGGGAGGAAACCTTGTAACAATCTCCTTATATTTTCCTGACTTTAAATCCTCTTCAACTATTGTACGTAAAAAATTTTTGCTCTCGTTCATTATTATTAAACCTTTTGATTTTAAAACTACTATATTAAGTGTATTTTATCTAATTAGAACTAATAAATAAAGAGCTTATCTTATGTAAGATTTAGATTTAGCCCAAACACTTAAGCCACTTATAGCAATAAAAAGCTAAAATTGCATTTATTAACAGTATAAGGATTTTTATTGCTTAATTTACCAAACTTTTTAGCGTCACTTCGGATTCTTTTAGCACCTCTAATGTTTTGGATTATTCTTAATCCTCAACTCTTTACAGATAATGGTTATGATATTACATGGAACTATTACTTTGCTTCACTTCTTTTTGTGTTAGCAAGTGCTACAGACTTCTTTGATGGTTATATAGCAAGAGAGTGGAATCAGATGACTATGCTTGGTGCTATTCTCGATCCACTCGCAGACAAGATGCTCACTCTAGCAGCATTTTTAGGACTTATGATGATAGGTGAAGCCTCTGCATGGGCTATATACATCATCATTGTACGTGAACTTTTTATCACTGGTATTCGTACAGTTGCTGTAAGTGAGGGACTAAGTGTCAAAGCATCATGGGCTGGAAAAGTAAAAACAGTTGCACAGATGATAGCCATAGGATTTTTACTAATGCACTGGCCTCTAGGCGATGAACTTCTTTGGTTTGCAGTTTTTCTTACACTCTACTCAGGTGGTGAGTATCTATGGGGCTTTAAAAAAGCCATACTTAAGGAGAATAAATAATGGGTATATTTGTATCACTGTTAGTCCTTAGTGGACTTATCTTTTTTCATGAACTTGGTCATTACTTAGCAGCACGTCTTATGGGTGTTTATGTAGAAGTATTTAGTATAGGTTTTGGGAAAAGAGTCTTTACCTTTAAAAAATGGAATACGGAGTGGAGTATAGCACTCATACCTCTTGGCGGTTATGTTAGAATGAAGGGGCAAGATGATGCTGATCCATCAAAGAAAAGCTATGATGCAGATAGTTATAATGTAAAGACACCCATTCAAAAGATCTTTATTCTTTTAGCGGGTCCTGCATTTAACTTTATTCTTGCATTTTTCCTCTACTTTGCTATGGCATTTGGAAACCCTCCTGTACTCTCTCCTGTTATTGGGGATGTTCTCAAAGAATCTCCTGCATTTGAAGCAGGTTTAGAATCCAATGACACTATTATTTCCATCAATGCTATAGCACTTAGTAGTTGGAAAGAGATGTCAGAGATTATCTCTTCTGCTCAAGGTTCACTCGACATAGAGATAGATAGAAAAGGCTTTTTAGAGCATAAAATTCTCACACCAAAACTCCGTGAAACAAAAAATATGTTCGGGGAGAGTATCTATAAAAAAATGATAGGTATCTCTTCTGCAGGTATTACACATCCACTAGAGTTAAACTTTTTTGAAAAGTTCTCTTATGCAAGCGAGAAAACTATTTGGGCATCAACTATGATCTTTACAGGACTTCAAAAACTCATCGTTGGAGATGTTCCTGCCTCTGAAATGGGTGGTGTTATAAGCATAGTAAAACTCACATCCGATGCGAGTGAGCAAGGTTGGATAAGTGTACTCTTTTTTGCAGCCCTTATCTCTGTAAACCTTGGAGTACTCAACCTACTTCCTATTCCAGCCCTCGATGGTGGACACATTATGTTTAATCTTTATGAGCTTATCTTCCGCCGTGAAGCGAGTGAAGCTGTTATGGTTAAGTTTACTATAGCAGGATGGGTAATACTTTTTGGACTTATGGGTCTAGGTCTCTTTAACGACATAAATCGACTCGTCGGATAAAATAAAAAGAAGGATAAATAACTATGACACAAACAGAATACAAAATATATATAGATGATGTAATACGAAGAGTTGAGTTCTCAAGACTAAAAGTAAGCGATTATCATATCGTTAAAATTGTAGCCGTGAGTAAATATTCAGATGCTAAAGAGATTGAAGCGCTCTATAGTATTGGTCAGCGTGCATTTGGTGAGAACAAAGTACAAGATTTAAAAAGTAAATCCATAGAACTTGATGATTTACCACTAGAGTGGCACTTTATAGGTAATCTACAAAAAAACAAGATAAATAACCTTTTAGATATAAATCCCTCCCTCTTTCAAGCTCTAGACTCACTAGCGTTAGCACAGGAGTTACAAAAGAAGTTAGAGGCTAAAGAGATGAAACTTGATTGTTTACTACAAATCAACTCTGCAAAAGAAGAGTCCAAACATGGTTTTATGCCAGAAGATGCTAATACGATGTATGAGAAGATAGGCAAAGAGTGTCCAAACATAAATCTTAAGGGAGTTATGAGTATTGGGGCTCACTCTCAAGATAGAGAAATAATAAAAAAGAGTTTTGAGCTAACATATGAAATTTATAAAACTCTTCCTAATGCGACAATCTGTTCTATGGGAATGAGTGGAGATTTTGAGCTAGCTATAGAGTGTGGATCAAATATGATTCGCCTTGGCTCTCTTATGTTTAACAAATAATTTTATATTTTTTATGTAGCAGAACTTTTACTCTGCTACAAATTTCAGTGATTCTAACTTTCCATTTTTTTCTAAGTAAACTCGTGCATACTTCTGCTCTGCATGCGAGTAAGAGAGTACAAAATCCATACACTTAATCTCACTTTTTCCTTTTATAAAAACTCTATAAAGTAGACCTGCTGTCCCTTTGTAAAGATTTACTTCTGTCTCATAACGCATAGTATCTGCTCTAT
>Ga0256837_1002798_pt1 | contig 10465 bp, 10 predicted proteins | sample 4562384metaG_FD_185976 | JGI IMG/M metagenome (GOLD analysis project Ga0256837, IMG submission 185976) | Hydrothermal vent microbial communities from Guaymas Basin, Mexico - 4561-384 | ecosystem: Environmental > Aquatic > Marine > Hydrothermal vents | place: Mexico: Guaymas Basin | collected... | reverse complement strand
AACTTTCACTTGCTGTTGTTGCAGAGACTGATTTTGTTTGATAAACTGTCTCTTTAAATGCAACAATCATTTTATGAAGTGCCTGTGATATTTGAGAAATTTCATCTTTTCCATTTACTACAATATTACAAGTTAAATCTAGCGATGAAGAGACACAGTCTATTTTCGTTAAAGAGCTTGTTACACTAGTGTTAACACCCCTACTAATCATTAAAATAATAATAAAAATAAAAACGGTAAAAAGAAGATAACTTCCAACGGTTATAGCAGCACTAAGCTTCGTTACAGTTTCTATCTCTTGAAGCAATAGTGTATTTTTTCTAGAGATCTCATCATCAACTTTTTTCAAAAGATTTATCTTTTTTGTAATAGTACTAAACCATGTCATACTATCTATTCCAAAACCACCATCTAGTGCTTTTGTTTTAGCTATATTTCTCATTCTATTGACTGCATCAACAGAGGGTGCTTCCATTGCATGTGTATAAAATGTTTTTACATCTTCTGTAGCCATAGACATAGATGCATTTAAGAATGCATCTTGCTCTGCCACGAGTCTTATCCATTTTGCAAACATTCCATTACTAAACGTATCAGCTGCAAATGTAGCACTTAAAACTGCTCTCTCTATTCCAGCACGTTCCTTAGATTTTAAAAAATTTGAGTAAGTATCAAGTGCCTTTACAAGCTTTTGTGAATCTGAGAGTTTTGCTGTTAAAGCTACAATACCAAGTATTTTTGAATTCATACCTGTATAAAAAGCAACCTCATCTTTAATACTTATAGAGAGACTATCGACACGACTACGCATCTGTGATATACGTTGCATATCTGAACTAACACCAGCTATATCTGAACGAAGTTCTTCTGAAAAAGAGTTTAAATCGATACCTCGAATATATGCTTGAAGCTCCTCATAACGATTATCTGTTGCAGATCTTTGTGTTGGTAATATCGTAGCAAACTTTTTACCATTTGAACCAATATAACCAGCACTTGCACCACGCTCTTTTTGTGTCTCATGGATAAGTAGACTCAATTTTTGCGACATTTTATTAAGTTCTTGGGCTCTACTAATCGACTCTAGTTCATGCCATGCACTCTTTACTGTTAAACCTAAAACAATTACTGAAAATCCAACAACTAGCGCTAAAATGAGGTTAAGCTTATACTTTATAGTCAAAATTTTATACCTTTTGTGCTTTAAATAATGTTTTTAAATTAAGTTCATCCAAGAGTTCCATAAGCTGCTCATTTCCTATCTGCATGCTCATATTTACCTTATCTTTTTGTACCAGCTTATTAAAATAACCTATTACCGAAGAAGTTATAGAGATAGACTCCGGAATTCGCAATGTAAGAGAAGAACCACTCTTTACCACCCCATCTATCTCTTTTTTAATAGTTTGATAATCACTCACAGATTTAATGTTTCCCTTAATAGTTACTACACCCGAATGTATTGAAATCTCCATTACTTAACCTTTTTATTTAATATTCTATACATATGATAACAAATTAATTCTAAAAACTTCTGAAATAGACGAAAAATAAGAAGATAGTTTATTTAAGTATCTCTAACCACTCTTTCATCTTCTTCTCATATCCTATACTTTTAAGTGCCACAAATTTCATTGGTTTCGTAAGATACTCTTGTTTTACATAACCACCATAATCATGGGGATAGAGATAGCCACTATTTTGCTGCTGGATATGCTTTGGAATTTCTAAGATATTTCCACTCCTTACAGACTCTAATGCTGCATTTATAGCTAGGTAAGAGGTGTTAGACTTAGGAGAAGCACAGAGATAAACAACCGCCTGTGCTAGTATAATTCTCGCCTCCGGATAGCCTATTTTACTCACAGAAGTGAGTGCTGATGTTGTTAAAGTAAGCGCTTGAGGATTTGCATTTCCTACATCTTCACTTGCAAGTATTACTAAACGCCGTGCTATAAAGTCTGCAGACTCTCCACCCTCTATAAGCCGTGCTAAATAGTAAATAGCTGCATCAGAATCACTTCCACGTATAGACTTTATAAGTGCCGATATTAAGTCATAATGAACCCCTGCCTCACTACTTCCAGCAGCTAAAGCATTTGGTCTTAAAGATTTAAGGAGTGTACTATTTATCTTTGTGTTTATATTTGCAGCAAACTCTAAGAGTTTAAGCATTGCACGAGCATCACCACCACTACTAGCAACTAAGTACTCTTTTGTCTCTTCATCCATTATTAGTGAAGCACTCTGCAAGGCTCTTTGAAGTAGAAGATGGAGACTTTTATTTGAAATGCTTTTTAACTCAAAAAGCATAGAACGAGAACGGATTGCAGAGGTAAGCGAAAAGAAAGGATTCTCTGTTGAAGCCCCAATAACAAGTATACTATTGTTTTCCATCACAGGAAGTAAAACTTCTTGCTGATTTTTAGCAAGCCTATGTACTTCATCTATAAAAATAAGTGGTTTTTGTAGTGCATTTTTATACTGTTCAAAGATCTTTCGAAGTTGTTCTATCTTAAGACTTGTTGCATTAAACTCATAAAAAGGAAGATCCATCACTTTTGCAATAATTCTAGCGATGGATGTTTTACCCACACCTGCTGGACCAAAAAAGAAGCTATGCCCTAAGACAAACTTCTCACATAATACACGAAGTGGTGCACCCTCTGCAGTAAGATGCTCTTGACCGACAAGTTCATCAAAATTTCTGGCACGAAGTAGTTGGGTAAAATCTTGCACTGAGCTAACTCCACATAAAATATATGTGGAATTTTAGCACAAGTTAGTCTATTTGAAGTTTTGGTGTAGTCACTGTCTCATTTGGAAGTATAGGATATGTAAGTTTTGGTTTTTGTCCTTCTAGTGATTTTAAAAACTCTTCAATTGAAGTAGCTTCACTATCACTTATTTTTGCATCAAGTTGAATACGTCCCATCTCTACAATAGCTTCTTTAAGTGTAGTCACCATACCATTATGAAAATAAGGTGCAGTTTGTGTAATGTTTCTAAGTGTTGGTACTTTTACCATACCATTTGCATCTCCTTTAAAATCACCCACGTCTCTATACTTATACTTAGCAGTCACTTCAAATACATTCATACTACCACCTAATGCGATACCATTATGACAAGAAGCACACCCTTTATCTATAAAAGTTTTAAGTCCTTCTTTTTGTGCTACATTTAAAACATTCTCTTTTCCATTAAGAAATAAATCATAAGGAGCAGGAGTAATAAGAGTTCGCTCAAAGTTTCCTATAGTATCTGCTATTTTTTTGTAGTCTATCTTTACATTGTCACCATATGCTTCTTTAAATCTTTCTACATATTCAGGCATTGAAGTTACTGTTTTAACTACATGCTCTTTTGTAGCTGCCATTTCAGGAGCTGCCAAAATAGGACCTTGTGCCTGTGCTTCAAGTGTTGGAGAACGCCCATCCCAAAACTGTGCATCAAAGAAAACAGCATTATATACTGTAGGTGAACCTAAATGATGAGGATTTTGTCTCCACATATGTCCAACGGCTGCAGGCAGACCATCATCACCACCTGTTGCAAGATTATGGCATGTGTTACAACTAATAAGACCACTTTTTGAAATACGTGGTTCAAAAAAAAGCATCTTGCCAAGACTAACCTTTTTTGAAGTAATAGGGTTTTTTGGATCATCTATTAGCTTCATTAAATCTGCTGGATTTTTAGGGATTGGAAGTAATCCTGCATTTTTCGCATCTTCTGTTAAAGATGCTGCCATCATAAGCGTCGTTGTTACCATACTTAGTAAAATTTTCTTCATCATTTTTAGACTCCTGTTTCTAAAGGATAATTTTTATCGTTTAGAAATTATAGCCCTTTTAATCTTAAAGGATAATAATTATCTTTTAGTAATTTTACCTAATTATAAGCTTTTATCTATTCCTGCTATAATTCTATTATGAATTACGAACTACTATTAAGAGAACATCATCTGAAAGTTACACCCCAAAGATTAGGAATACTTAATCTTATCTCAAATGCTGGTCATCTCGATGTTGAAGAACTATTTACACAAATAAAAAAAGAGTTTAACTCTATATCTCTAGCCACACTTTATAAGAATATAAACTCCATGATTGAAAAAACACTCCTTACTGAGATAAAGATCCCTCATATGAAGTCAAAATATGAGATAGCTAAAGAACCCCATATTCATCTTCTGTGTAGAGAGTGCAGTGAATTTATAGATATGAGTGTAGATATCGATACGCTTGTAGATGAAGCTAAAGAGAAGAGTCATTACCAGCTTACAAACAGCAGTATCGTCTTATGTGGTATATGTGAAAGTTGTCAAGAAAAGTTACTATCTAAATAACACTACTTAACTCATCTATTGAAGCTCTTATAACTTTTACATTTGTATGTACTGTCTCTGAAATTCTTTCTATTTTTATAACATCGTTAATAATCTTTTCAGACTTTGATGCATTCTGTGTATAACTCTCAATGGTCTTTTGAGCTGAAGAAACACCACTCTCTATTGTATCTGTTATCTCTTGCATTTGAACCGAAGTGTTACTCGATGTTTCGGCCAATATTTCTATAGTTTTTGAGCTAATATTCATCTGCTCACTTGTATCATTTATGGACTGACTTACTACATTTATAGTTGCATTTATCTCTGTAAGCGATTTTTGTGTACGCTCTGCAAGTTTTCGAACCTCATCAGCAACTACAGCAAAACCTCGACCATGCTCACCTGCACGAGCAGCTTCTATAGCTGCATTTAAAGCAAGTAAGTTTGTTTGATCTGCTATGTCGGCTATAACAGTAATTACCTCTTTAACCTGTGCTGTATCAGAAGAAACCTTACTTAACTCATCTGCTAAAATATTCTGTGCATGAGATGCCTCTCCAAGTTTTTCTACTATCTCTGTTATCTCATTTTTAACTTCATGGAGTTGGTGACCCACAGCAACAATATTCTCTTTAGAAGTAGCTGCTTCTTGAAGATCATTTGAAAAAGTTACTTTTAACTCTTCACCCATCTGTGCAATCTCATCTATAACAATTTTCTCTTCATCCATACTCTTACTAGCCTGAGTATACTCACCATCTATTTTAGTTACTATTTCTACAACTAAACCAGCTTTCTCATCACTATCTTTTGCATGCAAAAAAACTTCTTGAAATTCATTGACATGTTTTGCTGCTTCTGTTAACTCTGAGTTATACTCATTTTTTAAAATTATTTTTTTACCCTCTTCCAAGTTATCAAGCTGTTGAATTAAAGATTTTGTCATATCTACACCATTCATTTTTTCATCTAAATCATGAATAAGAATAACAATAGCAATAACATACTGAACAATTTGCCCTATAAGATTATCTGTAAAAAAAGTCCCGTTTAAAATAAGTAAAATAATACCAACATAGTGAATGAAACGCATTCGAAAGAAAAGAGAGTGTAACATTTTAAAACCTTTTATATATGATTAAAAAACATTATATCTGAAACAATTTTTTCTTTTTCTTAAAGCTTATAAAAGAATTTTACTTGCGACACTAAAAACTGCAGACTCTGAACGAAGTACCATAGGTGTTTTAAGGCGAAAGACATCCTGCGCAGCTAAAGAGTTCTTCTCTTGGGGAGAAAATCCACCCTCACACCCGATCAATACCCTTTTAAATGCTACACCACCCTCTAAAATAGTATCACTAAAATCAAATACTTTTGTATCAGGATACTCTTTTATAAAAGCATCAATATTTTTATAAGTGTCAAAAGTTAAAAAAGATGTTCTCCCACTCTGTTGCATTGAGGCTTCTACTATTCGCTCATAGCGTTTAAAATCTACTTTAAAGTTTTTTTGACTTCTCTCACAAGAGATAAAGGAAATTTTACTTACACCTATCTCACAGAGGGAGGGTAGCACTTTTTCTACAGACTTTGCATCTATTACACACCATGCTATATGTAGCTCTTGTTCGCTTTGAACTTTAAGCTCTTTTGATTCTATTAATTTTAATACAGCAACACGCGGTTCTATTTCTATTATTTTATAAATATGTAACTGTGTCACTGCTTCTTTATTTCTAAATGCAATAGTGTCTCCTACACCATGGCGTCTCACTTTTATAAGGTACTTATGAAGCTCACCTTTTAAAGTAAGCTTCTGTGCCCCTGCACTCTCTTCAAAAATGTAGATCACAGAACCCACATCCAAATAGCAATAAGCAGTACCATGATAAACTCTATCTGTAAAATCGTTCTTGCAAGAGGTTTATAAGCATTAAATGCATGATCCTTTGTAGTGCTTAGGTATCGTAAAGACTTTACACGTTTTACCTCTAAAGCGATGTAAATAATACTAATTATTATCATAACAATATTTGCAAATGTAAAGTCTAAATGTTTTGCAGCCATCATAATAATACCTGTAAAAATCACTAAGCCTAAAGTGGTAAAAGTTAAAGGTTGTAAAAAAATACTACTTATACGTTTGTACTTTTTAAGGTCGTTGTAACTAATTAAGATAAACAAATTTAAAAATATTATGGCTAAAATAGCCCCTGCGCCGATACTATGTAGGTTTAAACCCATGTTATACATTTCATTCATAGCGAAATTATAATATAATAAACTTATTAAATTTATAAGGCTTTAAATATGGCAATTTCTGTTGAGAAAGCACTCCAACTCATTTACACAAATATAAAACAAAAATCTCTTAAAATTCTTCCTATTGAGGAGGCTCTTGGCTCCATTTTAGCGGAGGATATAATTGCATCCCACAATCTTCCTCCATTTGACAACTCCGCTATGGATGGGTACGCTGTAAAAGTAGAAGACTCCGCAAAAAGTGTCAAAGTTACAGCTACTATTTTTGCAGGCGATAATTTTCAAGGAGAACTCTGTAGTGGCACTGCTATAAAGATTATGACAGGTGCAAGAATTCCTCTTGGAACACAATGTATCGTTCCAATAGAAGATATAAAAGAGCTTCCAGATGCCATAGAGTTACCAGAAAATCTTACTATGAGCAGACATATTCGTTTTGCAGGGGAAGATATAAAAAAAGAGACTCTCCTCTTAAAGGTCGGGACACCTCTTGGTGCACATCAAATCACACTCTTAGCTTCTCAAGGTATTAGCCATATAAAAGTACATAAAAAACCACGAGTTGCACTCTTTGCATCTGGTAATGAGCTTAAAATGCACTTTGAACAGGTAGAAGCATATCAACTCTATAACACAAACACACCGACACTCCTCTCTCGTGCCAAAGAGTTAGGATGCGAAGTTGAATTTATAGGAACAGCCCAAGACACTATGCAAGATATTAAAAAACATATACAGAGTGCCTTAGAATGCGACCTTGTCATTACAAGTGGAGGAGTGAGTGTTGGTGATGCAGACTTTACTAAAGAGGCATTTGGTGCCTTTGGCTATAAAATACTCTTTGATAAAATAGAGATAAAACCAGGTAAACCAACTACATTTGGAAAAGTTGGTGAGACTCTTATTTTAAATCTTCCAGGAAATCCTTTAGCAGCTTCACTTAACTTTGAACTCTTTGGAACAAGTATTATCTATGCATTGAGTGGTAGAAGCGATAAGTTTACAAACAGTATAGATGTAAAAATGAAAGAGAAGTATAACTTAAAAGCAGGAAGAAGAACTTTAATTCCAGGATTTTTTGATGGTGTATTTTTTACCGCTTGTAAAAACTTTGCCCCAGGAATGGTCTCTCCCCTTAGCATTGCAAATGGTTTTATTATGGTAGATGCATCACTCTCTTGTTTAGAAGCGAATAAAACAGTAAAGTTTATAAGTACAAAATTTTCTTTTACACATACAGAGTTTCAAAATCTTACTACAGTGTAACTCTGTTTCAGCTCAAGAGGTTATACACTTAAAGGATTTTGAAACACTACACCACTTAAAAGTTTTTCATAGAGCTGACTATCTTTAAAGCTCTCTAAAATTGCTTGAGAAAATTTTATCTCTTCTAAGGCAATTGTTCCCATTGCTTGAGAATATGCATCCTCTTTAAAACATTGAGCATAGCCTGTCTGTGTTTCATGTACTATAATAGAGTTGAGCTTTACCTCTTTTTCTCCATTAGAGGTAGATGTAAGTTGTAAAAGTTTATCTATCATCACAAATATTACTCGTGAAAACTGCTCTGCTGAGGGTGAAACTGGAAGTTCTACCCATCTATCTGAATGGGCTTTCATACTTTTAAGATATGCCGCATCATCCCCACTCCAAAGAGCGATGGCATGATCAAAACTCTCTACTAAGTCTTTCATATTTTGCTTCATCAAACCAAAGTCATAGACCATTTGACCATTATCTAAAAAGTTTGACTCAAAAAGCAGCTCAACTCTATAGGAGTGACCATGAAGAGAACTACGACATTTCACAGTTGAGCAACCACGAACTATATGTGCATTTTCAAATTTAAAAAGTTTTCTAATTATCATAAAAAGAGTATAACATAAATTATAAAACCAACATTTTTTGGCTTATGTTTTAAACTTCTCAAGCTTCAAATTTAAGTTATTAAAATAGGTACTATTTTTAATTCACTTGCAGTTCTAAAAGACATGTATATGTTTACTTTTCATGCATATATTATATCTTTTTCGCCTCAAGGGGACAGGGAATTAAACCCAATTAGATTAAAAATTCTTATGAAAAATCTATTTAAAAACTTATATCTACACTTTAATTTAAGCTCAAAGAATATTTAAAATAATGCTATAATTTCTTAAACAGTTGAGGAAAAACTATGAAACTTAAAAAACTCCCTATTGGTATATCAACACTTCAAACTATACGAGAAGAGGATTATCTTTATGTAGATAAGACAGATATTGCACAAAATCTTATAGAAAATGGTCACTACTATTTCCTCTCTCGTCCAAGAAGATTTGGGAAGTCTCTCTTTCTTGATACTTTAAGAACTATTTTTAGAGGAGAGAAAGAGATTTTTAAGGGTTTAAGTATTTATGAGAATGGCTATAAGTTTGTGAAGCATCCTGTAATTCGCATTAGTTTTAATGATGGGGATTTTAAAACTACAGATGAGTTTAAACAGACACTCTATGAAGTCTTAAAAATAAATCAAAGAGATTTAGAGATAAGCTGTGATACCGACTTATCCATAGCAGGGTGTTTCAGAGAGTTAATCTACCAAGCTTATAAAAAATATGATAAAAAAGTAGTCATACTTATAGATGAGTATGATAAACCGATACTTGATAATATTGACAACAAAGATGAAGCAACAAAGAGAAGAGATGAGCTTAAAAGTTTTTACAGTGTCATAAAAGGTGCAGATGAGTACCTAAAGTTTGTATTTATTACGGGTGTGAGTAAGTTCTCTAAAGTCAGTCTCTTTAGTGGTTTAAATAATCTTGATGATATTACTTTAGATAAAAAATACTCTACTATCTGTGGCTATACACAAGGAGATATAGAGAGTACTTTTGCAAAGCATCTTCAAGGACAGGACTTCGTAAAAATTAAAAAGTGGTATAACGGTTATAAATTTCTAGGGGAAGGTGTCTATAATCCTTTTGATATTTTACTTTTTATCTCTAAAGGCTTTGAGTATAGAAACTATTGGTTCTCTACGGCTACACCTAGCTTTCTTCTCAAGCTGATAGAAAAAAACAACTACTTTTTACCAAACTTAGAGAACATTGTTAAAGATGAAATGATGTTAAATAGTTTTGATGTGGATTGTATAGAACTTGAAACTCTAATGTGGCAGACTGGGTATTTGACTATTAGTCATACTGAGACTGTTTTTGATAGTATAGAGTATCATCTTAGTGTTCCAAACCTAGAGGTTAGACTCTCTCTTATGGGAAGTATTGCAGAGTTTATGACTAAAAACTCAAACAGTGTACGTCCCTCTAACAACATTAAAAAAGCACTTTTTGCTCAAGATTTTACAAACTTTGAGATAAATCTAAAAACACTCTACTCTTCTATACCCTACAATCTTTTTACAAAAAATGATATGGATAAAAAAGAGGGGTATTATGTCTCTCTGTTTTATGCTTATATGAAAGGACTAGGGTTTGAGTTGGTAGGTGAAGATGTCACGAACAAAGGTCGTATAGATATAACTCTTAAGCTCGACACTGCCATATATATTATGGAATTTAAGGTAGATGATACAAGTGCCTTAAATCAGATAAAAGAGAAAAAATATCATGAAAAATATTTAGATGAAAATCTTCCTATTTATTTAGTAGGTGTGGCTTTTGATACTAAAGAGAGAAATATATCTCAGATTGAGTTTGAATTAGTTCAAGAGATAGAAGGAAAAATAGATGAAGATTAAAACTATGAAACTTAAAAAACTCCCTATTGGTATATCAACACTTCAAACTATACGAGAAGAGGATTATCTTTATGTAGATAAGACAGATATTGCACAAAATCTTATAGAAAATGGTCACTACTATT
>Ga0256837_1002797_pt1 | contig 10466 bp, 9 predicted proteins | sample 4562384metaG_FD_185976 | JGI IMG/M metagenome (GOLD analysis project Ga0256837, IMG submission 185976) | Hydrothermal vent microbial communities from Guaymas Basin, Mexico - 4561-384 | ecosystem: Environmental > Aquatic > Marine > Hydrothermal vents | place: Mexico: Guaymas Basin | collected... | reverse complement strand
TACTACTTTTTGAGATGCTGCCATTTTATACCTATTATTATTTTTTTGGTATTATATCAATTATTAAAGGAGCTAAACTTGAAAAAAATTATATTTTTAATGATTGTTTTATTAACTTCATTATCAGCAGAATTGATAAATAAATATCCAACTGCCGAATTTTTAAAGTCAAAAACACCAATAGTTGATATTAGAACACAGCCTGAATGGATTGAAACTGGTATTATAAAAGATGCTTTAACTATCACTTTTTTTGATCAAAATGGTAAATTTAACCTAAACAAATTCCTAAAAGAATTAAATCAAAAAGTAGATACTTCAAAAGAATTTGCATTAATATGTAGAACAGGAAGTAGAACAGGTATAGTTTCAGATTATTTAGCAAATCAACTAAACTATAAAGTTATAAACCTATTAGGTGGTATGGTTTATGTAAAATCTAAAAAACTTCCAATAGTTAAATATAAAAGAAAATAATTATATGCTTCAATTTATAAAGTTTTTATTTGCCCTTACTCTTAGACTTGTTATAGTTTTTAGTGCTATAGGACTTGTGATATTTTTACTTTGGGGTGTACTATATCTTATATTTTTAAAAGATGATAAAGTAAAAACAGTAGAAACAAACACTACTGTTTCACTTTCTAAACCTTATCATTTTAAATCTCTCACCTAGATAATCAGGCATTATTAAAATCTTGGCTTTTTGTAACTCTTGTTCATAAATTTTTTGATCTGCTTTCTCTTTTAGCATTTCAAGTAGATTTAATATCCCCATATCTACAAGTGCTACCATTTGGGCTTTTAATTCTATAAATTTAACACCTGCTTCTTCATAAGCATCTTTTATATGAGCAAATGTTACATCGTAAGTTATATCTGTTTTAGCAAATAACTCATCTCTAGCTATATAATCAGCTTCATCTTTAGGTATAAAAAAAGGTAATACTTTATGCTCTTTATAGACTCGAAGTGAAAAATCAGGTCTTGCTTGCATCTCACCATAATCAAAACTCATAAATTCAAAACTCTCAGCACTATTTGCCATCTCTTTAGCAAACTCTTCATAACCGACAGCTATTTCACCTCTATCTTTATGGTATTTTTTTGCTTTGCTTGATACCCATTCATCATCCATAGTAAACTCAACATTATGCTCTAAAACCTCAGCAGTTTTACCTTTATAATAAAGTTCACAAGGAAATGCATCAAATATTTCATTTGCTATAAAAAAAGCATTTTTACATTTTAACTCTTTTAGTGATTTGTAATGTACCAGATTAACAACATCTCCAAAAGAATCCTTAAAATACTGAGCTTGAAATTCTTGTAAATTATCAAATCTTTCAATGATACTAAATTGTAAACTCTTTAAAAGTTCTGGTCTCAAAGTATAAATAAATTCACAAACATCAGCTAAAAAATATCCATGATGAGCTCCTATTTCACAAATAACACCATCTTTTGATAAAAATCCCTCATCAACCAATGAGATAATATGTTTAGCAATAGTTCCACCAAAAAATTTACTTGTACTAACAGCAGTATAAAAATCACCACCTTTTCCTATCTCTTTATAGCTACTATAATATCCATTTTCACCATATAACCATTCACCCATATATTCGCTAAATTTCATCTATACTCACTTTTTATATGATTCATAAAGATTTAATAACTCTAAATCATTATCTAATAATAATATTTTTATATCTAAATCTTGCATCTTAAAAGAGTTACTTAAAAGCTCCACATCATATTCTGTTTTATATCCAGCTTTATAAAGTTTTTTTGTATCCTCTAAAAGTTTCATATATATAATTTTATTATCTTTACTTAGATTTATTTTCTTTTTGATATTTGATATATTTTGCATAACTTGGTCATATAAAGCATTAAGTTGTCTTTTCTTATCTTTTATATCAACCTCAGATTTTAAAGACTCAATTTTTGAACTCTCAATATCTCTAAAAGTATTTATATTCAAAGGCATAGTTATTTTTAAACCATAATTATAATAATCATCTTTAGTATCTATACTATTTACTTCACTTTTATTCCAATTATAACCAGCAACTAGATGAACACTTGGAAGATACTTAGCTATACTCATATCTTTATAATAATCACTTTTTAGATTATTATTTTTAGCCATCTTAACTAAAAGATTATTTTTTATAAAATCATCTTTTTCTATAAAATTTATTATTGGTAACTCAATATTTTTATAATCAATATCACTAATAGCTTGAAAAGTAGATATTAATCTTTCTTTTGAAGTTTGAATATCATACAAAGCAGATATTATAGTGTTTTGTTCAATTATTGCATTATCTAAAAAACCAGAGTCTAATTGTCCATTTAGATATTGTTCTTTTTTTATAGCTAAATTAATCTTTGCATTTTTAATTCTTAATTTTTGTTTCTTAATTTTCAAATCAATTTGTTTTATCTGAATTAAAAGTGCTAAAGAATCTTTTATCATCTTTTGTTTTGAAATATCTATAGAATCATTTATATAATTTTTACTTGCTTTAGCATACTTAATACCAGAGTAAATACCACCACTTCTAAAAATAGGCTGGTCAAGATTTATAGATGTTGTTTTAGAAACTACATCAACGTTATTTGCATCTGATTTCATATATGAATAACTTAGATTTACAGGAGATATCCAAGAATCACGAAGTTGTAAACTTTGTGATTCATTTTTCTTATAATCATAATTAAATTGTTCTATTTTATAATTAGATAAAAATTTATCTAAATTATCATCAGCTATAGTAAAACTATAAAGAAGCGATAGCATGAGACAGGTTTTTAAAACCTTCATCTATTTCCTCTTTTGTTATTGTAAGTGGTGGTAATAATCTTAATGTATTTCTACCAGCTTTTAAAACTACAACTCCATTTTCTAAAGCAATACTCATAATATTTCCTAAAGTATCACTATCTTTTACTCTAAGTCCACACATAAGTCCTATACCAACTTTTTGAGTAAATATATCTTTATTTTTATCATATAAATCTTGTAATTTTTGATTAAAATACTCTATAGTTTTATCAAGTTCACCACTTTTTTTATAATCATTTAAAATCTCGATAACACTTGAAGCTGCTGTTGTACTTAAATAATTTCCACCAAATGTAGAGCCATGGTCACCTGCACTAAGAACATCTTTTAAAGATGTCATAACAACACCTATAGGAACACCACCACCAAGACCTTTTGCCAAAGTTATAATATCTGGTTCAATCCCATAAACTTGAGAGGCCGTAAACTCACCAGTTCTATAAACACCAGTTTGAACCTCATCTACGATAAGTAAAACCCCACGAGATTTTAAAAGTTTAGCCAATGCTTGAACTTCTTCTTTATCTTGTGGTTGAACACCACCCTCACCTTGGATAAGTTCTATCATAACTGCAGCAGTATGGTCATCTAGTAAACTCTCTATACTGCTTATATCATCAGCATAAACAAAACCATCTGGAAATGGTCCAAAATAATTATGCATAGACTCTTGTCCTGTTGCTTTTACTGTTGTTATTGTACGACCGTGAAAAGATTGTTGAAGAGTTATAATCTTATATTGTTTAACTTCTCCATCTTTTTCACCCCATTTACGAGCTATCTTGATAGCACCCTCATTTGCTTCAGCACCACTATTTCCAAAAAAGCATTGCATATCATAACCTGAAGATTCAACTATCATCTGAGCTGCTTTTGCTTGTGGAGCTATATTGTAAAGATTTGATATATGTGTAAGATTTGAAATCTGCTTACAAATTGCATTATTTACAGTTTTGTTAGCATGACCAACACTAACAACACCGATACCAGATGTAAAATCAATATACTCTTTTAAATTTACATCAAATAACTTTGCATTATTTCCACTTACAAACTCTACATCTAACCTTGCATAAGTTGGTAGAATATATTTATTACCTAATTCTTTAGTATTCATTTTTTTCCTTATTTTTTTAGTTTATAACAACAACACAATTTCTACCACTATTTTTAGCAGAATAAAGCATATTGTCCACTCTTTTAATTATAGTCTCAAATTTATCAAGCCCTCTATAACTAGCAACACCAAAACTACAAGTTATATCTTTTACATGTTTAAAACGATGTTCTTCTATAATTTTTCTAAGTTTATTTGCAAATCTTTCTGCTTTTACAATATCTATATTTACTATTATCATAAACTCTTCTCCACCCCATCTAGCAAATATATCATCTTCTCGAATATGCTCAGATACCAAATCAGTTAATTCTCTTAAAACACTATCCCCAATATCATGTCCATAATCATCATTAATTCTTTTAAAATGATCTATATCAAACATAATTAATGAAAATATTTGTTTTTTCATTAACATTTCATTTAGAAAATGATCAAATCTTTCCCTGGAATATATATTAGTTAATTTATCATAATAAGCTTTATTTTCAAGCTCTTGTTTTAAATGTAAATCATCTGTTACATCATAAAAAATAACTATAAAATCTTTAGATTTTGAAAATCCATTAATTTCAATTTTCATATATCTTTTTATACCATTTTTATCTTTTAAAATAGCTATATGCTCTTTTTCAGGAAATTCATTTATCCACTCAATCCAAGTTTTATCTTCCATCATTTGTTGTATATAACCATCTTCTTTTAAAAAATAATCACATATACATTCACTACCTTGCTTTATAAATGCATTAATACTATCAACATCAAAAAAGTCAAAAAATGCTTGATTTACATCTTTTAATTTTACACCATCCGTAACAATTAAAATATCAGTTTGAGTATCTATAATATTTCTAATATACTTTCTATATTCTACTTCTTTATAAATTAAAAATAAAATTAAAAGACCAGAAAAAATAGCAATAAATAATTCTTCAATAAAAGTTCTTAATATTGTCTTAGACATTTTATCTTCTACAAATGTCAAAATAAAACCTATATCTTTACCCGTTATATCTTTTAATGGCGAAAACATTGCTAAATAATTTTTATCATTATATACAAATTTTATATAAGTTGTTTTCTCATTTATTAGTGATATTTTTTTTATATCTACAGATTTTTTAAATGCATCATAAATTTTAGATTTTCTACTTTTAAGTTCATAAAAATAATCATTTTTAAATTTCATTTTTATATATGCACTTTTTGTCGTTTTATTAGTAGAAATATCATATATATCTTTTTTATTGATAAACATTATATTTTTAACACCAAAAAGTTTTTGCATCTCTTTATCAATAGCATCAAATTCTATACCAAACTCATAACTACCAACAAAAGTACCATCATAAAACAATGGATACTGAAATCTATAAGATGAAGCATATTTCCCAACTTCAAAACCCTGTTGTGCTTTATAAGTCATTAAAATTTTTTTCAAAGAATCTCTGTTATTGATAATCAAATCATCGTACTTATCTAATTTATGAAATCTCAAAATAGATTTACCATTTTTATCAAAGACATGAAATGTTTTTAATTCTGCAAGTTTTCTATCATTATATAGAGTTGTAAATTTTTCTCTTAATTTATATCTAATCTTATCTCTTTCTTTAGTAGAAGCATTACTCGCATTTTTTATAATGTAAGCCATAACTCCTTCATAACGGTTATGATAAGAATCATTTAAAAGTTCAAAAGAATTTACAGCACCCTTGAAACTTTTTTCAAAAGAATCTTTTAAATTGTTATGTTGAACAAGTATTTTACTATTATATTGTGACAACAAATAAGAAGTAACTAATAGTAAATATAATAAAAAAGAAAAGATATATTTATACATAACTTTATTTTAACATAAAAACCTTTATAATTGCTATATGAAAATATTAATTACAACTCTAATCATAAGCTGTTCTATTTTTGCCGAAACATTGTCATTTGGAGCTATTTCAACAGTTGACAAAGTTATTATGGAAAAAAAATTAAAGCCATTGATGCAATGTATCTCAAAAGTTATATCTAAAGATTTAGTTTTTAAAACTGGATTTGATTATAGTGATACTATTGAAAAATTTAAAAATGGAACTTATGATTTGGGCTTTATAGGTCCTTCACCTTTTGTAATAGCGACTAATAACACAAAAAAGAAACTAAAGATAATAGTAGGATTAGATAACAAGAATAATGGAAATTTCCATAGTGTAATTATAGTAAGAAAAGATTCTAAGATAACTAATTTATCCGACTTAGAGGGTAAGTCTTTTGCTTTTGGTTCTCCAAAATCAACTCTATCTTATTTTATGCCGATGAATTTACTAAAAAAAAATAATATAGATACTAAACTATCTCATTTTGTCTTTTTAGGCAAACATGACAAAGTTGCAAAATATATTATTATGGGAAAATATGATGCTGGAGGGATTAAAGAATCTGTAGCAAAAAAATATTCTAAGTATTTAAAAATTCTTAAAAGAACAAAAAATGTACCAGACTTTATAATAGTTGCAAGCTATAAAATGCCTGATAAATTAGTAAGAAAAATTCAAACTGCACTTTTAAAACCAGAAGCAATTAAAATAGCAAAATCAATCAAATCATCAGCTACTGGCTTTAAAGTAAGAAAATGTCATGATTATGATGAACTTAAAAAAATTATGCTTAGAGTTAATCCAAACTCTTTAAAGTAACTTGATTTTCTTGATATATAGCTGATTTTCCACTATAAGAGTGTAATGAAGTTGTAAGATTATTTACACCTTTTGTTCCACTATATATCAAAATACAATCATCTCTTAAATCATCACAAATTTTCACCATAAGATTTACACTACCTATTTCACTCTCTATAGAAATAATTTCATTTTCAACAAAACCTAAAGAACTATGAAGATAAACATAATTATCACGATTAAACTGTGAATTTAAAGATTTAGAACTTTTTGGAGTTATTAGATGAAATTTTTTTCTATCTACTTCTCCCAAATCTATATCATCCAAAAATTCAAACTCTTCTAAAGTTTGTTTTGGATTTTCAAGTTTAATACTTTTAAAATACCTAAGATAAAAATCTTCACTTTCTAATTTAATATCAAAAGATTCACATAAATACTTACTTAAATCATACTCACTTATACCAATATCAGACTCTCTAACTTTTGGCATATCTTTCATAGCGATATAAGAATAAGATGTTCGTATATCATTTTTAGATAAAAAATCCTTAGCAGGTATAACTAAATCTGCAATTTCACTTGTTTCATTTTCATACAATCCAAAATATATAACATTTTTACTTTTAGATATAGATTCTTTAACTCTTAAGGAGTTTGGCATCTGAGATAAAGGATTTGAACCTTGAATAAATACATTTTCATAATCTTCAAATTTTGTATCAACTTTTGAAACTCTTTTTGCTTTTGTATTAAATGGTGATTTAATCCCTGCTTTTGAATTACCAAGATAAGCAATTCCACAACCATCTTTGCCAAACAGCCCTAAATTAACTCCAAAAGCATCAATCGTTCTTAAAATATCTGCACCATCTCTATACTTTTGTATCCCAACACCACAGACTATAGCTACTTTTTTATTTTGTATCATAGATAACAAATCACCAATTTCACCCAATGACACATCTATCTTATCAAGTGTTTTTTTAATTCTTATAGTTTGAGTAAGCTCATAAAATTCTTCATAATCAACATCTATATCTTCCATAAAGTCAATATCACAAGCACCCTCTATATGTAAAAAACGACTAAGTAACATAGCCAAATAAAAATCACCTCGTGGTCTAATTTGTATATGTAAATCTGCTTGTTTAGCAATTTTTGTTTTTAGTGGGTCTATAACTATAATTTTTTTATCTTTGAGTATTGGTAAAAGATGACTATTTGTAGTATGAGGATTTCTACCCCATAAAATAACAACTTCTGACTTAGCAATCTCTTCTAAAGGCATATTTATATTTATACCTCTTCCCTCTAAAATACCAGCTTCCCCTGCTCCATCACATAAACTACCATCAGTTAATGTAGCTCCAAAAGATGCGAAAAAATGATCACTAACTTCTTGCATCAAACCAAAATTACCACTACCTCTATAATAAAGTGTTTTATTAGCATCTGTACTTTTTAAAATCTCTTTTAATTTTTTTAATGCCTCATCTAAAGTGATTTTTTCACCTTTATATGTAGGATGTAAAATCCTTTTTTCATCCTCAAAATGATGCATATGTCTGCATAAATCACCAGTTATTTTATCATCTTTAAAAATAATATCACAAGCATCATAACAATCTAATGGACAAGCAGTTTTTATCATTTTAACTCAACTTTTACTAAATTTGAAAATACTTTGGGAGGATTTATAATTATCTCTGCTTTATATCTTGATATATTTATAGAATCTGCAATATTAAGTAATCTTGTAATTTTATAATTAGTTTTTACACCATCTATATATACTATTTTATCTTTAGCATTCTCAACATCTGATTTATCTAAAAAAATAGTTAATTTAGCTTTTGAAGTATCAGCAATTTGAGCAAGTGGAGTTGCTTTTAAAACTACTTTTCCAGCTTTAACAAATAATTTATATAAAACAAAACCATCTGCTACTAAATTTTTATCTTTTATAGTTCTTTGTAATTGTGCATATCTTAAATGTAAATCTGTAAGTTGAATATTTAGATTTAAAATCTCTTTTTGTGTATTTAAAAATAAATTTTCACTACCTATAAGATCATAAAATTCTTTATCTTTTTCAACTGAAGATTTTATCTTTAAAGATTTTATTCTTTTATAATTTTCTCTTTTTCTTTTTAAACTATCTTTTAGATTTTTCAATATTTTTTCATCTGTTATAATTGTATTTTTAACATAAAATATTTTATCTTTTAATGATATAAGTTCTTTGTTATCTAACTCAGAATCAATACTAATATATGGTGCTTTTGATAATTTTTTTCCAACCAAATCTTCATCTGCCTTTAGAACTAATCCTGAAACATTTGAATTAATATCCATTATATCTAATGGTTGTACTTTAGAATAATAAACTTCTGAGAATAATAATGTTGTAAATAGTGAAACAATACTTATAAATTTCAACTCTATTCCTTATTTTTATTAAAATTTTAACACAAATTTCATTTTATTTTGATATTATTGAAAAAAGTAATGAAAAAAGGGTCAGTATGTCAGTCCTAGACAATGTAGATGCAGCCACAAACCTCGCTAAAAATAATGAACTTCAACTTCTAGTTTTTAGAGCAAGTGAAAGTACAGAATCAGCATTTTATGCTATAAATGTGTTCAAAACAAGAGAAGTTGTTGAATCTAAAAATCATTATATGACGCAAATACCATCATCTCATCCATTATTGGAGGGAACAATTATACTTCGTAATGTACAAATTCCAATCCTTAACCTACCATCTTGGCTTGGAATAACATTGAGTAAAGAAGAAATTCAAAAATCAAATATACTTATTTGTGATTTTAATGGTGTTATAATTGGTCTTAGAATTATGTCTGCTTATAGAGTTTTAAAGAAAAATTGGAATGATATGCATGCTCCAGATAGTTATAGACTAAAAGATGATGGTGTTGTTATAAATGATACTAGACTTGAAGATGGTAGTTTATGTTTAGTTTTAGATTATGAAAAACTTTTAGCTGATACTATTCCTCAGGCTATGGTAGATACAAGTGAACCAAAAAATTTAGATAGAGATAGTATTCCTTTAAAATTAAAAAATGGTATGGTCTTAATTGCTGAAGATTCAAAAACTGCTCAAAGACATCTAACTCAAATTTTTGATAATGCAAATATAAAAATGAAACTTTTCCAAAATGGTAAACTTCTTATAGATTATATAAATGCACTAGAAGAAAAAGCAGAGAATATACCAGCTATCATCACAGATATTGAAATGCCAGAAATGTCAGGATTTACTGTTTTACAAAAATTAAGAGCCAATAAATACACACAAGATATTCCAGTAATCGTAAATAGCTCAATGACAGGTGATAATAATAAAAGAGAAGCAGAAGAATTAGGTGCTACGGACTTTATAGATAAAACAAAAAGTCATGGTGTTATAGAGATGATTATAAGATGTATAAACGAAGCAGAAGCTAAAAAATAAAACGATGCCAAAAGGCACCGTTTTAAATATATAGTGTATATCTTATTGGAATAATGAGATAAGAACACCAGCTGCAACTGCTGAACCGATAACACCTGCAACATTTGGACCCATTGCATGCATAAGAAGCATATTACTTCTGTCATACTCCATACCAACTTTATTTGATACACGAGCTGCCATTGGAACTGCTGAAACACCAGCTGAACCGATAAGTGGATTTATTTTATGTCCTGGGAACATATTCATAATTTTTGCCATAAGTACACCAGCTGCTGTACCTACTGAGAATGCAACAATACCTAACACCATAATAAACATAGTATCTGGAACTAAGA
>Ga0256837_1002796_pt1 | contig 10472 bp, 7 predicted proteins | sample 4562384metaG_FD_185976 | JGI IMG/M metagenome (GOLD analysis project Ga0256837, IMG submission 185976) | Hydrothermal vent microbial communities from Guaymas Basin, Mexico - 4561-384 | ecosystem: Environmental > Aquatic > Marine > Hydrothermal vents | place: Mexico: Guaymas Basin | collected... | reverse complement strand
TTAAAGCTTTTGTACATTTTGCTGCAAAATGTGCATCACCTACTGAAAGAGCTTCATCAACTATAAGAATTTTTGGATTTGAATATATAGCAATTGAAAAAGCAAGTCTCATACTCATACCAGAAGAGTATGTCATAATTGGCTCATATATATAATCACCCAATTCACTAAAGTTTATAATCTCTTCTAAATGTTTATCTATATCTTTTTTAGTCATTCCAATTAAAGTACCATTCAAATAGATATTATCGTATCCATTCATTTGAGGATTAAATCCTGTACCTAACTCTAATAGTGCTGTAACCTTACCAGTTTTTATAATTTCTCCGAAAGTTGGTTCAATAACGCCAGCAATTATTTTTAAAATAGTTGACTTTCCTGCACCATTAACACCTATTATTCCTAGAGTTTCACCTTCGTATAAATCAAACGAGATATTTTGATTTGATATAAACTCTTTATGATAACTCTTTTTAAAAAATATCTCTTTAATTCTATCTATATTATTTTTATATATTTTATATATTTTTGTTATATTTTTTACTTCAAGGACTTTTTTCATTTAGATAATATCCTTTATTGTTGCTATCATTTTTTTATACAAGTAAGCAGCTATTAAAAGTGTAATTATAGTCATAGTTAAAATTATAAATAAACTATCTAATGATGGGGATTTTGAGTATAAAAAAATATTTTGATATATTTCTGCAAAATAATAAAAAGGGTTAAAAACTAATAATAATGGATACTTAGATTCTATCATTTCACTCATATAAATTATAGGTGTCATCCAAAACCATAGCTGGACTATTATAGGAACTGCCTCTTTTAAATCTTTAAAGAAAGGTGCAAAAAGTGACAATATCACACCAAGTCCAAATACAAATAGTGTTTGTATAAACATTATAGGGAGCATCCATAAAAAAGTAAGACTTATGGGATGATTTACAAGTAATAAAAAGCATATACTTAAAGATATAGATAAGATAAATATAGCAAATTCTGTAATAATAATTCCTAATTGAAACGAATACATTGGAACATTTATTTTTTTAATAAGATTTGCTTTTTCAAAAAAAGATACATTTAATCTTATAAGAATAGTGCTAAAAGATGTCCAAGCTAAAAGCCCTGATATTAAATATATACTATAAGCATAACTACTATCTACCATATTCATTTTCATTTTCATAAAATCTGAAAATATAACTGTATATATAAATATCGTAATTATTGGTGATAATAGATACCATAACTGTCCTAAACCTGTACCAACATATCTCTCTTTAAAGTCTCTTTTTGCAAAATCAAATGCTAATAGTATATTATGCTTCAAATTTATACCCTTGAGTAATCATCTTCAATTCTAACAATATCATCTTCTCCAAGATAATTACCAACTTGTGTTTCAATTAGCACTACATCCATCTTTCCAGGATTTTCTAAGCGATGTAATTCACCTATTGGAATATAGATTGATTCATTTTGTTTAATTAATGTTTCTTTTTCTCCAATTGTAACAAGTGCAGTTCCTGATACAACAACCCAATGTTCACTTCTATGAAAATGTTTTTGAAGGCTTAATCTTTTTGATGGCTTTACAATAATTCTCTTTATTTTATATTGATTAGATTCTTCTAAAATAGTGTATGTTCCCCAAGGTCTATGTGTTGTTAGATGAATATGATGTAATTTTGTTTCAGCTTTTTTTAACTGTTCTACAACTTTTTTTACTTTTTGAGAAGCACCTTTTTTAGAGATAAGTAAAGCATCGGCTGTATCTACTATAATTAAATCTTCAATATCTACTAATGCTACGGCTCTCTCTTTTGAATATATAAAATTATTTTTAGAATCTACTGTATAAAGATGCTTGTTATTTGTATTTCCATTTTTGTCCTTTAACAACTCCTCATCAAGTGCATCAAAACTTCCTAAGTCTGACCATTCAATATCTGAAGCTATCACTTTTACTTTTGAACTTTTTTCCATAACAGCATAATCTATACTATCATCAGGTATAACTTGCATATCATTTAATTGAATCATTGTTTGAGAATCGTTTATCTTTAAACTATTATCATAAGCTTTTAATGATGCTGTATAAATATCAAGGGAATATTTTTTTAATTCCTCTAAAAAAATTCCTGCCTTAAAACAAAACATTCCACTATTCCAGTAATAATTACCTGCTTCTAAATATTTTTCTGCTGTTTGTTTATTTGGTTTTTCATGGAAAGCTTTTACATTTTCCCCTAAAGATTCTATATATCCATACCCTATTTGTGGAGATTCTGGGGTAATACCAAATGTTACTAAATTATCATCTTGAGCTAATTTTTTTGCTTTAGCTAATACTTTTATATAGTTGTCTTCATTTTTAATTAGATGATCAGAAGGTGTAACTAAAACTATCTCCTCTTTATCTAAAGCAAAACACGCAAGAGCGATAGCAGGAGCAGTATTTCTTCCAATAGGTTCTAGTAAAAATTTAATATTATTAAAATTATTTAATTCCTCTAATTGATTTAAAGCTAAAAAATATTGCTGTTCATTTGAGATAATAAATTGATTACTGCATAAAGGTTTATTTCTTTTAATTGTTAACTGAAAAAGTGATTCATCATTAAATAATTTTGAAAACTGTTTTGGCATAAGAGTACGACTAATTGGCCAAAGTCTTGTACCATTACCACCACATAAAATAATATTTGTCATATTCTCACTTTATATTAATATAATTTATTGATATTTAAATGGTGCCGACACGAGGATTTGAACCCCGGGCCTGCTGATTACAAATCAGCTGCTCTAGCCAACTGAGCTATGTCGGCGATAAATAGAAGAATGCAATTATATATAAATAAACTTTAATCTAAATAAATTTACTTAATTTACTTAAATTAACTCTGGCACTATTTATTTTCAATAAAAATAGTGTCAGAGTTAATTTAAATGAAAGAATACTTTTGTTACAATTTAGTTTTAATATAATAATTTAACATTGGAGAAATTACTTTGGCTAGAAAAACTAGAATATTTGTTGAAAACACATCTCAACATTTAATCTTAAAGAGTATAGATACTCTCACATTATTTAAAGATGAAGCTGATTGTATATATTTTTTAGATATTTTAAGAGAATTAAATCTTAACAATACTATTAAAATCCATGCTTATGTTTTGATGCAAAATAATATCGAATTTTTAGCTACTCCATTATCAAGTAATGCTATATCAAAATTTATACAAAGTTTAAGTAAGAGGTATGTTTTTTATTATAATAAAAAATATAACCGTACTGGAACATTATGGAATGGAAGATATAAATCATCCTTAGTAGAAGATAATTTATATTTATTTGACACTATGAAGTATATAGAAAAATTGACATCTAAAGAGTGTCCTTATAGTAGTTTAAAAAAGAACTTACTTAATATAGATGATAAAATAACTTCTTATCATAAGTTATATAAAGAGTTAGGTAGCACAGATATTGCAAGAACTAAAAATTATTCTTCTATGTATAATTTAAAAATAGATATTAAAAAAAACAATTTTATACAAAATTGTTTAGAAAAACAATTAATAACGGGTAGTGTAAATTTTATTGAAAATTTAGAGAAAATCATAGGAATCTCTCTTTATTCTAAAAACAGAGGTCGCCCTAAAAAACAAACACAAGAAAAAAGGAAAAAAATGTATAAAAATTTAGTAGTATTAGACAAAAAGCAACATAAAGAGTTAAAGATTAGTCCATTAGAGAATTTATCTTTTGCAAAACAAACATCGTTTGTTCCAGTAGTAGCAAATGAGGTTGCATTAGTTGGAGCTGATTTTCCAGTTGTATTTACAGCAGATGAGAATCCATCTCTAGTTTCTTTAGTTTCACTTGGTGGTGAAAATCTAGGAGTGAATGAAGATGGAAAATGGATAACTTCTTATGTTCCATCATTTTTTAGAAAGTATCCATTCTCATTAGCAAATACAAAAGAGAATCCTGAACAAAAAATTATACTTATAGATGAAGAATCATCTTTATTTTCAAAATCAAAAGGTAAACAGCTTTTTAAGAAAAGTGGTGAACAATCAGATACTTTAACTCACGCTATTAACTTTTTAACTACACATGAAAATCAAATGGTTATCACTCAAAATGTTGCAAAAGCTATTTCAGATAGTGGCATACTTGAAGATAGAGAGATTTCTGTTGGTGAGGGTGAAGAGAAAAAAATTCTTGTTCAAGGTTTTAAAGTAGTTGATAGAGAAAAACTTAATGCATTAAGTGATGATATTTTGGCTGACTGGGTAAGAAAAGGAATCATCTCTTTAATTGATGCTCATCTTAAATCATTAGAACATATTCAAACACTTTTCAATATCGCACACCAAAGACAAAGCTAGGAAATTTTATGGCAAATCGAGTACAAAAAAAGAAAACTACTGCAAATTCTGAACTTAAAGAGGCTATTTTAGCCTCTAAAAAATCATTTATAATAGTTGGTTTTTTTAGTTTATTTGTAAATCTACTTATGTTAGTTCCATCTATATATATGTTACAGCTGTACGATAGAGTTATGACAAGTAGAAGTGAAGATACACTAATAATACTTACTTCAATAGTAATGGTTCTTTTTATAACTATGGCACTTTTAGAAATTGTAAGATCTAAAATCCTTGTAAAGATAGGAAATAAACTAGATTCTATCTTAAGTCAAAGAGTCTTCGATACTCTTTTTGAACTAGCAAACAAAAATCCAAGTAAAGCTTCATCTATGCCATTAAACGATTTAACTCAAGTTAGACAGTTTATGACAGGAAATGGTATATTTGCCTTTTTTGATACACCTTGGATTCCTATATATATAACATTACTATTTATGTTTCATCCAGTTCTTGGTTATTTTGCTATTTTTGCATCTATTGTTTTAGTTTCACTTACTATTTTTAATGAGTATTCAACTAAAACAAAATTGGCAGAAGCAAACTCTTTAAATAGAGCATCAACAGTATTTGTAGATATGAATTTACGAAATGCTGAAGTTATTAATGCTATGGGTATGAAAAATAATATTAAAGAAAAATGGAAAGAGAAATATTATGGTTTTTTAAATGCTCAAAATGAGGCAAGTTCAAAAGCTGGTATCTTTTCAAATGTATCTAAAAGCTCAAGAATGATGTTTCAATCTCTTATCTTAGGTCTAGGTGGGTATCTAGCTATACATAATGAGATAAGTTCAGGTATGCTTATAGCTGGTTCTATCCTTATGGGTAGAGCATTAGCACCACTTGATTTACTTATAAATACTTGGAAAGGTTTTAGTAGTGCAAGAGCATCTTATGCTAGACTTGACGCACTTCTAGCAGATTTTCCAAAAGATAAAGAGTATATGGAATTACCAGATCCAAAAGGTGAAATTTTACTTGAAGGTGTTGTTGTGATTCCTCCTGGATCAAAACAACCATCAATCAAGGGTATATCTATGAAAATAGATAAAGGTGATGTTGTTGGTATCATAGGATCATCAGCAGCAGGTAAATCATCTTTAGCTAGAGCAATTTTAGGTTTATGGCCTTTAGTTCAAGGTAAAGTTAGACTTGATAAAGCAGATATTCATCAGTGGGATAAAGTACAATTAGGTAAACATATAGGTTATTTACCTCAAGATATAGAACTTTTTGAGGGAACTATTAGCCAAAATATAGCTAGATTTGCAGAAGTTGATTCTAAAAAAGTTGTAGAAGCTGCTCAAATAGCTGGTGTGCATGAGATGATTTTAAGATTGGCAGATGGGTATGATACTATGATAGGTGTTGGTGGTGCAACACTTTCAGGTGGGCAAAGACAACGAATTGGTTTTGCAAGAGCCATATATGATAATCCTATTTTAGTTTTACTTGATGAACCAAATTCAAATCTTGATGATCAGGGTGAAAAAGCATTAGTTCAAGCTATTCAGATTTTAAAAAGTAAAGGAACAACTGTAATCCTTATAACTCATAGACCAAATATACTACAAGTTACTAATAAATTAGCTGTTATTAAACAAGGTCAGTTAGAAGCTTATGGAAATACAAATGATATTTTACAAAAAATGGCAGCAGCTACAAAAGCACAAGATCCAAAACCTGCACAACCTCAGGTTCAAAAAACACAAGCAGCACCAAAAATTTCACTTAGTAAACCAGGGAGTTAAAGATGAATAATAAAAAAATAGAGATGCCATTAAATGATGATTCCAAAGTTATTCTTTTTGGTTTAAGTGTTATATTTGTTGTTTTTGTTTTAGTTGGTGGCTGGATGGCTGTCGCTCCTCTTGCTTCATCATCTGTTGCTATGGGTAAAGTTTCTGCTGACCTTAATAAGAAAACAGTTCAACATCTTGAGGGTGGAAAAGTTAAAGCTATCTATGTTCAAGATGGTGATAAAGTAAAAAAAGGTCAAATTTTACTAAAGCTTAGAGATGTTCAGATAAAAGCACAATTAGATATATTAAACGCTCAATATCAAGATGTGATAGCACTACTTGCTAGACTTAAAGCACAAAGAGATAATAAAGATTTTATATCTTTTCCAGATGATTTAATAAATCAAGTTGCTATAAAAGATCAAAAAAATATATTTAATACAACTCTTAAAACTATAAGAGATGAAAAAATTATAACTAACAATAAAATTGTTCAGTTAAAAAGTCAAATTTCAGGTTTAGAATCTCTTATTTTAAGTAAAAAACAGAGATTGGCTTCTGTGATAGAGGAGAAAAATGAGTGGGAAGTTTTATATAAACAAAGACTTGTTGATAAACAAAAGATTAGAGAGTTAAATAGAGAAGAGAATAGTATTGAAGGTGATTTAGCACAAACTCAATCTGAAATAGCTAGACTAAATGAACAAATAAGTGAAACTAAAAATCAGCAACTTCTAAGAGAAAAAGAGTTCAAAAAAGAGATTCTTCAAAAGTATGTAGATGCTAAATCTCTTATATCTGATCTTAAATCTAAGATTATTGCTACTAAAGATACTTTAGATAGAACAACTATTGTTGCTCCTATTGCAGGTACAGTTGTTGGTATGAGTTTACATACTGTTGGTGGTGTTATCGCTCCTGGTACACCTATACTAGAGATTATCCCGAACAATTCAAAACTTTTAGTAATTGCTCAAGTACAAACAACAGATATAGATAAAGTTAGAAAAGGTCTTTTAGCAGATATAATGTTTTCAGCTTTTAACTTGAAACAGATCAATGTTATTCAAGGTAAAGTTACTCATGTTTCGGCTGATAGTTTTATAGATGAGGTAACGGGTATGCCTTATTATGAAGCTAAAATAGAGGTTACAGATGAGGGTATAAAAACCTTAAAAGAGAATGGATTTGTACTTGTTTCAGGTATGCCAGCACAGGTTATGATTAATTTAGGGAATAGAACAGCTCTTAGTTATCTGGTAAAACCTTTTACTGAAATGTTAGGGAGAAGTTTTAATGAAGAATAATAAATTTATCCTCCCATTTCTTTTAACTTTAACTTCACTTAATGCAGATACACTATTATTTTCTAAAGCTTACGAATTAGCTTTAGAAAATGCACACTCTATAAAAGCATCTATATTTAAAGTTGAAGCATCAAAAGAAAAACTAAAACAAGAAAAAGCTAGACTTTACCCTCAAATTAATCTTTCTGCTTACTATAAAAAATCAAAATATAATTATAATGAAAATTATAGTGCAAATAAAGATACGATTGATCAGGGTTTAATGAGCTATAGCCTATCTGTTAAACAGTCTATCTATAATGCTGAAATATACTCGAAAATTTCTTTGGAAAGATCAAGAAGTGAACTGTATGGTGTTGGTGTTGAGTTAGAAAAAGAGGAGTTAGCTCAAACTGTTTTTAAGGTTTACTTAGATTTACTAAAAACTCATAATAAAATTAATTTATATAGTTCATATCTTAAATATACTAAATTAAAGTTGGATGAACTTAATAAAAAGTATAAGATGTTTATGGTTAATAAAATGGATCTTTTAGAGATGAGAGTTGAGTATAAGTCGGCTCAAATTGACTTAAATAAAGAGAGAAAATTACTTGCTGTTAATAAATTAAAATTAAAACAACTAATAGGTGATAATGAATATACACTGCCATCTATTAAATCTGATAAAAAGATTTTAAACAATATAGATTCTATGAAAATATCTGTAATAGATAAAAGTGACTTTTCATCAAATCTTCAACTACTTCAAGCACAATTAGCTTTAAAATTATCAAAAAAAGATATAGAAAATGCTTTTGATGCACACTATCCAAGACTAGACTTAGAAGCATCTTATGCTGGATATAGTACAGATGATCCAACAACTGATTCCTTGTATAAAAATACTAATAGTATTATGTTAGTATTAAATGTTCCTATATATAGTGGTGGAAGAGTTTCATCAAAAGTAAAAGAGTTAAAACTAACAAGTAGTGCTGCAAATGAGGAACTCATAAATACAGATAAAGAGATTAGAGTTAAATATGATGAGTACTTAACTCTTTTTGAAGCATCTGCCGAATCTGTCTCAATGTATAAAGATGCTTTAGAATCGTCTAATTTATATGTTGATTCAATTGAGCAAGGTTATCAACATGGATTAAAAAGTATTATTGATTTAAATGATGCTGAGAATAAACTATATGAAGTAAAATATAAATATATAGATAACATATATGATATGGTTGATTCATATATTAGTTTATTAATTGTTACAAATAATTTTGAAAATATTGAATTATTAGATAAACTTCTAGAATAATTAAAACAGGTTAAATATTATGAAAAAAGCAATAATTACGGGAATTACTGGTCAAGATGGTACATATTTAGTAGAGTTACTTTTAGGCAAAGGTTACGAGGTTTATGGTACTTATCGTAGAACATCATCAGTTAATTTTTGGAGACTAGAGGAGTTAGGTGTAGAAAATCATGAAAATCTACACCTTGTTGAGTATGACTTAACAGACCAAGCTAATAGCATCAGAATGGTTATGGAGATTCAACCAGATGAGATTTACAATCTTGCAGCTCAGAGTTTTGTTGGTGTCTCTTTTGAACAACCACTTGCTACTGCTCATATTACAGGTTTAGGTTGTGTTCATCTTCTTGAAGCTATTAGAATCGTAAACCCTAAAATTAGATTCTATCAAGCAAGTACATCTGAGATGTTTGGTGAAGTTCAAGAGATTCCTCAAAAAGAGAGTACACCTTTTTACCCTAGAAGCCCTTATGGTGTAGCTAAATTATATGCTCATTGGATGGTTATTAATTATAGAGAATCTTATAATATTTTTGGATGTAGTGGAATCTTATTTAACCACGAATCACCATTAAGAGGGAAAGAATTTGTAACAAGAAAAATTACAGATTCAGTAGCAAAGATTAAACTAGGCAAACTTGACTGTATGGAACTAGGAAATATGGATGCAAAAAGAGATTGGGGATTTGCTAAAGATTATGTAGAAGGGATGTACCTTATGCTTCAAGCTGATAAAGCAGATACTTATGTTTTAGCTACAAATAGAACTGAAACTGTTCGTGACTTTGTAACTATGGCATTTAAAGGTGCTGGAATTGAGATTGAGTTTAGTGGAACTGCTGAAAAGGAGATTGCAATTAACAAAGCAAGTGGTGAGACTGTTGTAAGAGTAAATCCTAAATTTTACCGTCCAGCAGAAGTTGAACTTCTTATTGGTAACCCTCAAAAAGCAAAAGATGAGTTAGGTTGGGAACCAAAATGTAATCTTGAAGAGTTATGTGCAATGATGGTAAAAGAGGATTTAAGAAGAAATGAGATTGGTGTAACTTTTTAAGCTATGAAAAAAGTTTTAATTACAGGGATAGATAGTTTTACTGGAAATTATCTATCCTCACATCTTGAAAACTGTGCTTATGATATACATGGAACATCTCTATTTAACTCATCTGAAAAAAAGTATAAGTGTGATATTACAAATAAAAATGATGTAATAGCTGTACTAAAAAAAGTTAATCCTGATTTTATCATACATCTATCTGCTATATCTTTTGTTGCTCATGGAAATAACGAAGATTTTTATAAAGTAAACACTATTGGAACTACTAATATTTTAGATTCTTTAGTTGAGTTAGATATAAATCCATCTAAGGTTATATTAGTTAGTAGTGCTACTATATATGGAAATCAAGGTTTAGAAGTTTTAGAAGAATCTTTATGTCCAATACCTGCAAATCATTATGGTGCAAGTAAATATGCCATGGAATCTTTGGCTAAAAACTACTTCAATAAACTAAATATAATTATCGCAAGACCATTCAACTACACAGGTGTAAATCAAGCTGATAACTTTTTAATCCCTAAAATTGTAAATCATTTTAAAGAGAAAAAAGAGGTCATAGAACTTGGAAATCTTGATGTTAGTCGAGAGTTTAATGATGTTGGTTTTGTATGTGA
>Ga0256837_1002795_pt1 | contig 10473 bp, 8 predicted proteins | sample 4562384metaG_FD_185976 | JGI IMG/M metagenome (GOLD analysis project Ga0256837, IMG submission 185976) | Hydrothermal vent microbial communities from Guaymas Basin, Mexico - 4561-384 | ecosystem: Environmental > Aquatic > Marine > Hydrothermal vents | place: Mexico: Guaymas Basin | collected... | reverse complement strand
TATAACTTGACTCACCTAAGGGCTTGTCAAATATTTTCCCATTACCGGGGGCTTGCCATCTGTAGATATTTGCCATTTCTAAACTATTATTCTCATTTTAAATACCTATCTAAAATCTCTTCTTTTTGTTTTGGAATATTTTCTAATTTCTCTTTATTCTTTAGTATCTTTTCTTCTATAAGTTCAATTTTATCTACTACTATTTTTTGTTCTTTTGGTGTTGGAAGAGGTATTTTAAACTCTTCTAATTGTGATTTTGTAATGGCTTCTCTTGATGTACCACCATCTCCAATCTCTAACAGTTTCGCTTTATAAATAGAGCTTATCAGTATCATCTGCACATATTTAGAACTTGCTTTTTTCTCTGTACGGATGATAGAAACATGTTGATTTACTCTAGCAGGTAAATAGTACTTCTCTACAATACAACATCTAGCGACGGAAGCACCCGTAATATTAAAAAGTATATCATTCTCTTGAACTCTTACATTATCTAATTTACGAGCCTGTTCCTCATCTATATAGACTAAACCTTTTTTGACAAAACTATTATCATATACATTTTGACTTCGTATAAGAGTAATTCCACTAGCCTTATACGAACTCTCTCCACCTCTAGGTGTTGCTCCACTTCCTATTTTTGTAGTAATTTCACTTAGTTTTACTAAATCAGCAGAAATATTATCCACTAATTTATTAATCTCATCATTTGCAGACTCAATTACTTCTATAACTTTTTTTTCTTCTTTCTCTAAAGCTTCAATCTCTTGAACTATTTTTTCTTGTATCTTTTTTGGAGGTAGTGGGATTAAAATTTCTTTTAAATTTCCTTGATTTAACTTTGGTACATTTAATCCTGTAATATACTCAGATAAATCATATTTATTTAATATCTCGACTAAGTACTTATCTAGTAACTCTTCTCTCTTTGGTTTAAATACATGAACATGATTATTCACCCAGTATTTACCCCTTACTATAAAAGATGAATTTTCATTAGCTGACCATTTAGCTCCATCTTCACCAATTAGAATTAGTTGTTCATCAAATATATAATTATCTACATAATCGATAATTCCAGTAGCACCATAATAAGGATAGTTACCGTTTATCCTTTCTCTCTGACTTAAAGGAATTCTTTGATTATCAAATAATTCTATTTTTTCGCCAAGCTTAACAAGTTTCCATTTACTCTCAATCTTCACTTTTTTTTTAACACTCAAAGATATATTTTTCTCAAAATCCACTCTATCAAAACTCATCATATCTACTAAGTCTACATAAGAAATGTTTTCTCTTAAACTCTCATCTATCTCTTTATACTCACCCTCAAATGCAGAGTAGATATAACTATTTACTTTTAAACTATTTTCATACGAACCTTCGTCATACAGAGAGGTACACTCATCTATACTCTTAGCTCTTTGTGTTGGATGTATTCCCTCTCTTCCACGACGAGCACTAAACTCATACCCTAGAAACTTTTTCTCTACTTTTTTTTCACCTGTTTTGACAAGAGTCACTTTTTGCTTGTAAGCATTTAGAAAGTAAAAGAGTTTCTCTTTTTCAAGATTCAGAATTTTATCGATACTATTTAATTTTTTATCATACTCTTGATAAAGCTCATGATTTTGTATCTTTTCATTCGGTTTTTCATCTACTAAAGTAAAATAATCTTCTACACTTATATCTTCCCAAACATGGCTAATATATCTGCTCAATGGATTTTCAATACCATTGATAGTGATATTTACTTGTGTTTCAAAAAGTTTTTCAATGGAATTTTCTATAGTTTTATGAACGCCGTTGTTCTTTCTTCTTAAAAATAGGACTACTGTATTTGTTCCTGTCGCCATAAAAGTGTTTGAACCTAATTGAGTTATACTAATGATGTCAAAATACTTAAAAATTATCTCTCGTGTTTTAGTATAGATACCACTATTGCTAAGTATGCTACTTGGCAGAATAACTCCTGCGATTCCCCCATCTTTTAAGAGCTGTTTTGTACGCTCTATAAAAAGTGCTTCTATCTCACTACTTTGGTCTGTGAGTTTTTCATAGAGTTCAAAATCATCACCATTAAAGCTTTTAGAGACATTTTTAAATGAAGAGACAGAGTAGGGAGGGTTTGAAATAACTACGTCAAACTGTTTGTTATCTTGAGGGTAGTTCTTATCTTTTTTAACCAACTTCCCTTTATAGTTTTTAGTTTGTGTAAAATTTGCAAGACCATCACCATGAATAACTTTAGCTAAGCCATCCCCATGGAGATAACAACCAACTTTTGCAGTTTTAACAAGTCTATAATCTTTCTCTATACCATATATGTAATCATAAGCCCAGTTAAAATGTTTTATCTTCCATGCTTCAACTTCATTTGCAGTATCTTCTACAAAATCACTTGTATCACATGTTAAAATATACTTCTGTATCTCATCCATTGCTTCAGTTATAAAGTGTCCACTTCCTACTGCATAATCTATAACATTTGGTAAAAGTTCATTTCTCTCACCTTTTTTTAATTTTGAATTGATGATTTTATCAAAAGGTATACTCTTGATGATAAATTTAGCGATAGGAACAGGTGTAAAGAACTGCCCGACTTCTTGTTTGAGTCCAGTTGTTAAGAGTAGCTCAAAAAAATCACTTAAAAATTGTTGTTTTTTTGTATAACGAATCTTAAAACCCTGTAAAAGTTCTACTATCTCTTTAACTACTATTGCATTTTCATCAAATGTCTCTTGATCAAAAACATCTTTTATAGCAAATTCATTATTTTTTTGAAGTCTTATTTTTGTAAACTCTTCGAGTAGCTTATCTTTAATACTGCTATCAAGAACTCCAAACTTCTCTTCAAACTCTCTGTCACTTAGGTCTGTCACCTCTTTATCAAGAAACTCTTTCATCCCTCTTTGATAAAGATCTGTTAATCTTTTTTGAAATGTAACATCATCATCAACACCCTCTAACCATTGAAACTCTAGTTCTTGATTTGGCTTTGTACTCTTTTCATCCATAATTTTACAAAGAAAAAGTGTAAATATTTTGTTAAAAGCATTTGGTTTATCTGAAACAACATTATGTCTAAGTATCTCCATAAAACGGTTAAATATAAAACTACTATCTTCTTGTTTTATATCTACTAACTCTTTTGGTGTTAAAGCTTTACTTTGGAAATTATATGGTTTTGTCCAGCTATCAAAGACTCCATTGTTTTTAGGATTTTTATTCCATCTGTCGTAAAAATCTTTTACATTACCTGTGCTTTTATACTCTTCTTCTATTTTTACTATCTGGTTTAGATAGTTAATTTCACTATTATGAAATGTTGAAGCATATAAAACCAAAATCTCAGCATCTTTATCTTGCTGAAAATATGTAAAGAGTTGTCCACCATCTTTTTGTAGTTTTAAAAATGCTTTATCATACTCTTTTCCCCAAGTTTTACACTCTATCATCATATAAGCCGTACCATCTTCTTTAGTCACTAAGATATCAAGTCGCCCACTTGTCCCATGTCCACTAGGATATACCTTTTCTAAAACAATGTTTTTAGGATTGTAACCTTGTGTTAAAAGTCTATTGACACACTCTAAAACAACTAAATCTTCATTTTTTGTAATGTTTTGAACAGATTTTTTTGAGTCATTAAAGAAAATACTTTTCCCAAAATCAATACTCTTTTTGTCTAAATCTACTTCTATTACATAATCTTCAAAGTGAGAATACTTTTTTTCATAAATATTTATACTATTATTTTTTGGCAAAAATTCTAATGCTTTTAAAAAATCTGTTTTCATATCTATTTTCTCTCTTTTTTTATTTATCATAATAAAAAATATTTACATTTGCCAATTTTATGACAGATTGTAATACTTTTTTACTTATTTGTATCTTTTGGCATTGTACTTAACAATGAATCTATCAACATAGGAGGCACTCCCTCGCCTATCACCTGACGGATAAGGTTCTCACTCGCCCACTCAGGAGGAGTCCACTCATTAGGGAGACCCGTTAAGATAAAAATCTCTTTAAGTGTTAAAACTCTAGCATCACTATATGTCCCGTCACTCTTCAAGCGTCCAGGGTGGACATTGTTCTGAGAGGAGACTGAGCCATTTGCCATAGTGATAGTCGGCGATGGCTTATCCCAATCTATGCGTTTATAAGTAGTTGCATACCCTTTTATACGTGTGCCATCTGCTTTTTTAGGATAGTGTACCTTGTTATGAAGCGCTGTTTTTCCTGTTGGCGTCTGCTTTAAAAAAAATATATGTCTATCGTTGTGAACCTTTGCTGTATGATATTTTATCTCTGAAGACTCACCACTCTCTAAACTCGGAAGATGCTCTATCATATCTCTTACTGTAATTTTCTCTTGCTTAGGAGGCAACTCCCATTTTGCTAGTTTTGAGATTAGAAATATCGCCCGTTTACGGCTCTGAGGTGTTCCATACTCTGAGGCATCCACAACCACAGGGTTTATTATATACCCCAAAGGCTCTAGCTCATTTTTTATAAAGTCTGTGATTTTTAACTTCTCGCCATTATGCACTAAGTAGGTGTTTAAAACCTTAGGAACATTTTCTATCAAAATATTTGTTGGTTCTAACTCTTGTGCTAACTTGATAACATACTTTATAAGAGAGTTTCTTGGATCATTTTCGTGCATCTTTCCAGCCAGACTCATTCCCTGACATGGAGGGGTAGCTATCAGAAAATCACACTTAGCTTTTTTGGATGCTTGAAGCACTTTTGAGAAAACTACATCATCTGTAATATCACCCTGAATAGTCTTGCATTGAGGGTGCATCTCTTTGTGAAACTTTGCACGGTTTTCCAAAAGCTCATTTGCCACAGCGATTTGGATGTTATGGTTTTTGATGTAGGTTTCAGCTATCCCTACATTTGCAAAAAGTGAAACACCCTTTATCATTTCTGACCTCGAACAAATGCTCTTACTTCATCATCTAGTGCAAAAACATCATCAACACTCTTTGGTGTTTGAGTAAACTTCTCATAAGCACTTATAATATTTTTGCTAATATCCATAAAACCTATCTCTCTATTTATAAACTTCTCAATCGCTGCCTCATTTGCCGCATTTATGACAACACCTTGGATAGGATTTTTCAGAAGTTCTTCTTTAATCTCCCAAATGGGATAACGATTCGTCTCTATCTTTCTAAACTCTAAGTTCGCGATTTCAAGTAAATCAACATGATTAAGTATCTTCTCATCCATCTTTGCATCAAGAGCAAAAGCGATAGGGAGTTGCATAGAAGCATGAGCAAAATGTGCAGTAGTTGAGCCATCTTTGAAGTCAATAAGTGCATGAATCATAGACTTAGTCTCGATAATAGCATCATAAGAACCCTCACCAAAAAGCCATCTCGCCTCTAGGAGTTCAAACATCTTGTTAACCATAGTTGCTGAGTCAATCGTTATCTTTTGACCCATAGACCAGTTGGGGTGCTTTTGAGTATCTGCAAGTGTGGCGTTTTGAAGACGTGAAATATCCCAGTCACGAAATGCCCCACCACTCGCCGTAATTATCATCTTACTTACAGGTCTCTCTTGGAGAAGATACCAGAGTCCGAAGTGTTCGCTATCTATGGGTTGGATTTTACTAACATCTATAAAAGCACCACACGCCACAAGAGACTCTTTGTTTGCTAATGCTACTTTTTTGTTACACTCTAAAGCTTTGAGTGTTGGACGAAGACCTAAAAAACCAACAAGAGCATTCACTACAAGTTCACTTTTTGAGTCAGCTATAAGAGAGAGTATAGCCTCACTTCCTGCATAAACATTTGAGTGATTAACATCTTTTATATCACACTCATTTGCGATAACAACGACCTGAGGATTATGCTGAGCTATCTGCTCGTTTAAGAGTTTGATGTTTGAGCCACAAACAAGTGCCTCAACCTCTATGCCAAACTTCTTAGCAACGATAAGAGTATTTACACCGATAGAGCCTGTTGAACCTAGTAAAACCATATTATTTTTGTACCTTATCTAAAATCGATAGAGAGTTTATGTCCATCTTTGAAAATGCAAACCATTTTTTTCCTAAATCTTTCAAACTTGCCCCTATATGATAAACTTCATTCTCATCCAAAATAATAAATCTATCATGAGATTTTTTAAATGTATATACTTCAAGTGGTAGATACTGAGAGTTGTATTTTTCTATATCTACTTTTAATGTTTTGCTTATAGTTTGAGTATATATCTTTACTTTTACTTTCTGATTTTTGCTAAAGAGAGCTAGAGTTGTCTCATCTACATAGTTATCAAAAAGTACTATAGATTTTTGAGCACTTTTTATAAGCTTTGCTATAAAGAGATAAGCATCAAAAACTTCACCATCATAAAAAATCCCCTCTTTAGGAGAGAGACTCTTCTCTTCCATAGCATTTAAAATTTTTGAAACATCTTTTGAAGTCTCTTCTTGTTTCATCTCTAAAAGTTCTAATCTTTTTGTTACTAAAGAGTTAGAGTTTATAGAGTGTCTCATCTGCACAAAAAGTCTAATTATCGTTATACTCATTTCAATAGCTATATCACTTTTAAGGACTGAACTTAACATAGAGACACCTTGTTCAGTAAAGGCATAAGGAGCTCTTCGTAAACCCATCTTATCAGAATTGGAGGTCACAAATTGTGACCTCCAATTTATAAATTCATCTTCAGAGAGTTGAAATCTAAAATCATCAGGAAATCTTTGAATATTTCTTTTAACAGCTTGATTAAAAACTTTAGTACTCACTCCATACAAATCAGCTAAATCTCTATCTAGCATAACCTGCTTCCCCCTAATAGTATAAATTTTTGAAGTGATAAGAGTATCTTGCATAACTAAATTTTGCATCAACAACTAACTAAACAAGCCCACGAAGAAGAACTAGCATAACGATGCCACCAAAGAGGTAGCCATCTATTCGGTCTAGTACACCACCATGACCAGGAAGTAGATCTCCACTATCTTTGACACCAGATGAGCGTTTAAGACTTGATTCAAAGAGGTCTCCAAAGATAGAGCTAACGGCTACTGCAAAGCTTACGAAAAAGCCCACACCAAAGTCAACTATACCTAGACCTACAAATGCACCACCGATAGTAGCGACGGCTACACCACCGACAACACCCTCCATAGTTTTGTTAGGACTTGTCTCACAAAACTTAGTCTTTCCTATGCTTTTACCAACAGCATAGGCACCAACATCAGTAAGAGCTACGACTACAAGTAACCATAAAAGAGCGTAAACGCCATACTCTTGATACATCGTAAACATAAAGAGCATTCCAGCAGTTGGATAGATAAAAGGGAAGAAGTCTTTCCATGCTACATCTTTGTTAAACGCCACCATACTCGCATAAACCACACCAGCTAAAACAAAGAGGTCATCACCATAAGGATAGACCCCAGCTACAAGCCAAACGCCAATAGCAAAAGGTAAAAGTCCATCATTTTCTACTTGAAAAAGCTTTATCGCTTCTTTAAACGCCAAGATGTAAATAGCCCCAAAAACTAACCACATCACAAAAAAGTTATCTATAAAACCGATGATAAAAACACCTGCTAAAAGTGCTAAACCAGTTGTAATTCGCTCACTATGTTCACCAAACATACTCATAAAATATCCTCTTATTTATTATGAAGATATTATATCTCATATATTGTCAATAAGGAATTAATTCAATAGAGAAAACCAAATAGCCAAAGAGGTATTTTATTACCATAACCCACTTCAATATCATCAGCTACTACATAGGAGTTTTCTATATCTTTGATTTGTTTAAATCCTTTATCTTTGCCACCTATCTCAAATGTGTATTTTTCTTCTGTATAAAAATCACCTTTTTGGGCAGCATAAATACCTATGTCATAGATAGAACCGATTGAATGGTAGTAGTTATCTACTTGATTCATAAAGAATGTTTCTCTAACATTACCGATATCTGCCTTTGTAAGTTGCATTAGGTTTGTATTTGCTAAGTATATTTTTTCTGGTTTATCAAACATCTTCATATTTAATGATGACTTCATCAAAAGCTTAATCAAACCAGCATCATCAAGTTTTGACAAATACTCTTTGAGCGTTCTATCATCTGAAACTTCTATCGCTTTTTTAATCTCAGACATCTTGGGAGTAAATGGCACACTTTTCATTATGACTGCTAAAAGTAGCTTTATTTTTTTAATAGTAGTTCCATTTAAATTTGGGTAAATATTTAATAGGTCACTCTCTATAGAAACATTGATATTTTGCTGAAGTGTTTGAAAAAATAGAGTTTCATTTTTTAGACTTAAAAAGTATGGATAATAACCGTACTTCAAATACTCTTTAAAAAGAGGTATGACTTTTTTATCTTTCGTTGTGATCTTATCTGTTATTTCTACTGCAAATTTTTTATGATTAGTAAGAATTTCTTCTATTGAGTAGGTATCAAATGTATATCCATAATGAAGTTCTAAAAATTCTCTAAAACTCATTCCATACATATTATAAACAAGGGCTCTTCTGCTTAGGTCATGAGTTCCTTTGTTGATTTCTAATGCTGAACTTCCTGTTGCAATTACTTTAAGGTTGGGATGAGTGTCATATATTACTTTGAGTTCTGCAGACCAACTTTCATACTTATGTATCTCATCAAAACATAATACTTTACCGTTATTGAGTGAAAATTCATCTGCTATTTCAATCATAGTATATTTAGATGTGTTTGTAATATCATCAAAGCTTACATAGAGAGATTCACCCTCTTTATAGTGCATATCCATATATTGGGCGATGGTAGTAGTTTTTCCAACTCCTCTTGGACCTAATATAATTGACATTTGATTTTCAAAAGTATGCATTTTAATAAAATAACGTTGGTAATCTAAATTATTGAGTTTTACAAACTTCTCACTTTTAATAAATAATTCCTCAAGCATATCAAGACCTTTATGTTTTATAAAACAATTATATCATTTAATAGTATGTAATACAATACATACTTTAGTAGAGAAACCCAAACAACCAAAGAGGTATTTTTCTATCATTTGATGTAAAATCAATATCTATTGCTAAAAAACTATCCTCTATGGCTGTAAATATCCCTATTTTGTTTAGAATCTCCAAATAGGTATAAAGAGTAGGTTCACTTATCTTTAACTCACGAAAAAGCGAGTCTATTTTAACTTGATATGGTAATTTTGCTTCAAGAACTTTATACATAAGTTGTTTAAGAATTGAGAGGTACTAAAACTTGATTTTATTTGTCTATCTCTAAGTGCTTCTAACATAAAGTGTACTTTAACATAAGCACTCTAAAACTAAAATGTATATTTTAAATGGCTTTAACTATGAACTTATCTCATAATCTATATCTTCAAAATTTTCTAGTATCTCTCACTATTATGAGCCTTTTTAATCTCTTGTCATTAATTTTATACTATTATTTTACTGATGAGACATTAAAAAAACTAATAAGTTTTTCAAACCTTTATATCAAGCTTATAAAGAGGAAACTCTTCATCTTCTTCCTCATCATCTTCAGGTTTTTCACTTCTCTCTGTCTCTCTATCTGCTTCATCACGAGTATGGTCTTTATCTTCGTTTACCCCTTGGTTCTCTTCAGCAGGGCGAACTTCTAAGACTTTTTCATCTTTTTCGTTTGTATTGGCTTGGGCTATCATGTTTTGAAACTCTACACGATTTTGATGTGCATTTTGATTTGTTGCAACAGCAGGGGTCATCTGGTTTGTAAAGATTGCATTTCCAACAGCGCTTACTGATGCCATAACTAACTCCTAGTATCTATCTCTATCGTTTTATATTTGTTGTAAAGAACATTTGCACCACTCTGTATGGTAACCTCTCTACGAGGAGTATAATCGACCAAATACTTATCTTGTGAAGTCGTAGTAAAATCTACACAGAGTCTCGCGGCACTTTTTATGATGCGTTCGGGGAGACTCTGCTTGTCTGTGGTGATGATAACATGACATGAGGGTTGCTCTTTGAGATGTAACCATATATCTTTGGCTCTAGCATTTTTCAAAACTGCGACATTTCCTTTCTCATTTTTCCCGAGTTGCACCTTATAGCCCTCTATCCAAAAAATCTCTATAGAGTCATCAACTTTGAGCTTTTTGCTCTGCTGGCGTTTAGGGAAAAGTAACTCTATTTTCGCTACATCTTTGGCTGAATTTACCGTATGGATGAAGAGTTTCAGATGCTCTATCTTCGAGCGAAGAGACTCCTCCTCTATGTAGAGATTTTTCGCTTTTTGTTTCGCTTTTTTACTCTTGGAGAAGAACATATCACTTATACGAAATGCCGTAGGATAGGCTCTATCTATCTTCACTTCTATTTTCTTGCCATCATAGTCATCCAAAAAGAGTGTCGTCGCATAGGGTTTGATGTTGTGAACATTTGAGAGAACTAGGTTACCATAGTGTTCAAACTTCTGAGCCTC
>Ga0256837_1002794_pt1 | contig 10480 bp, 4 predicted proteins | sample 4562384metaG_FD_185976 | JGI IMG/M metagenome (GOLD analysis project Ga0256837, IMG submission 185976) | Hydrothermal vent microbial communities from Guaymas Basin, Mexico - 4561-384 | ecosystem: Environmental > Aquatic > Marine > Hydrothermal vents | place: Mexico: Guaymas Basin | collected... | reverse complement strand
CGTAAAGAACTTGAGGAGTATCTCAAAAAATACATAATTCCCCCCTTAAGGGAAATATTGGATAAATACCAAATAAAGGGAGAGATAAAATATCGAACAAAACACCTTTACAGCATTTGGGAAAAAACTAAAAGAAAAGGCATCCCTTTGGAGGAAGTTCACGATATTTTGGGGGTTCGAATAATAACCGATGATGTAGCCCAGTGTTATACCGCTTTAGGTCTTATACATCAACTTTGGAAACCTGTAGCAGGAAAATTTAAAGATTACATTAGCACCCCCAAACCTAACCTATACCAATCTTTGCACACCACCGTTGTAGGGCCTAAGGGGCGTTGGGTGGAATTTCAAATACGAACTTGGGATATGCATCTAATAGCAGAAAAAGGAATAGCGGCCCACTGGGCTTATAAAGCAGGAAGGAAGGCCGATATATCGGAGCAAAAACTGGTATCCGCCCTCAGGGATTTGGTAGAACGCCTACGGAATGCCGACTACGAAGATATAAAAGAAATTTCCGAAAGTTTACGCCATGAGTTGGAGAAACAAATATTTGTTTACACTCCCAAGGGTGATGTTATTTCTTTACCTAAAGGTGCAACTCCCGTCGACTTTGCATATGCCATTCATACCGAAATAGGAAACCATTGTGCCGGTGCAAAGGTAAACGGCCGTTGGGTTCCCTTAGATTATCAACTTCAAACGGGAGATAGGGTGGAAATAATAACCTCTCCCAACAAAAAACCTTCCCCCGAATGGTTGAAATTTGTAAAAACCACCAAAGCACGGCAGAAAATTAAACATTTCCTAAAGAAGGAAATAGAAAAAATCCACTATCAAAGGGGAAAAGAAATTTGGCACCGTTTGGAGAGGAAATACAATCTAAACCTCCACGAGTTTTTAGAAAAAATCCGCAAAACGGAAAAAGAATTCTTTATCCAGCTGGGGAGCGGAAAACTTACCGAAAAATGGGTTTTGGGAATATTAGGTAAGGAACTTAAAAAGGAAGGAACCGAAGAAAAACACCCTCCTGCGGGGGTTCTATCTTCCAAAGAATTAAGAGGAATAGCCTATCGGTTGGCTAAATGCTGTTATCCCTTACCCGGCGAAGAAGTCAAAGCGGTGGTTTCTAAAGGCGGGCTGGTTATCCATTCAAAAAATTGCCCCAACTTAAGGAATGTTGAAAAAGTATCTCCCGAAAAAGTTTTAACTATTAAATGGGAAGAAGGAGGTGTGTACCCTGTTAAACTTCGAATTTTGGCTAAAGATAGAATAGGCCTTGCGGGGGATATTACCCTAACTTTTGCCCGAAAGGGAATAAATATTCAGAACATAAATAGCTCCTCCCAGGGAAATTATGCAGTTTTTGACATAGTTGGGTTATTTAAAAATACCGACCAACTTAGGGATTTCATAAATGAACTAAAGAAAATCCCCCAAGTGGAAGATGTAAAACGTTTAATTAATGCCTAAATCACATGTTCAACTTTATTTTTGATTTACCTCAACTTTAAACAATTGCTAAAGTTTTTCAAAATCCTAAAATTCCCAAAGTATGATGTGGAACCAGTATCCTCAAGAGCAGGTAGCCGCACAGGTAAAGCAGAGCCTTTTTGTGCGGACTATGAACTATACCGCCCTTTGGACGGTATTGTATGGCATTTTCGTAGCCCTTTTAATCGGAACAGGTCTAGACCGCGTATTCGGAAATCCTATTGTCTCCTTGGTTTTGGTCTTGATGGTAATGGGTGCCAGCTTCTTAATTAGAGACCCTATAAACGCCTCAAAAGCGGCACTGGCGGCCTATGGAGTCTTTACATCTTTTGCCCTGGCGGCGGTTAGCTCTCTGCTAATCCACTATGTGGCCTACTACAAAAGTTCTATCCTTATAGCAGCCTTGGTGACAACCTTCCTAATTTCGGGGGCAACTATATTGGCGGCCCGCACGGTGAAAATTTCCGAAGATAAGTCCCAAGCGATAGTTAAATTCCTAATTATTGTAGGAATAGCGGCCTTCATAGCCAGCATAGTGAACCTCTTCTTAAAATCGGGAATCTTTGGTCTAATTATTGCCGTAATCTTCCTACTCTGGTCGGTAGCCGCTTTATTCCTCACTATTAACCAACTCGACCAAATAGAAGCCCTGGTAGGCGACAATCCCGAAATTTTGGACAAATTAGCCCTTTGGGAATCTGTCGGCGTGTTTATTATGTTCTACAACATTTTCATTTCTATACTCGAAATATTGCTCTCCCTTATGGGAAGCAATGAAGAATAAACTCCTTAAGCTTCTTATTTATCCTTCTTAGCTCTTATCTCCTATCTTCCAACAAAAGGGATTATTTTCCTTTCGCCATAAAAAGGAAATCCCTTTCTTTTAAAACCTTTTATGTAAAGGTTCTAACAAATCTAACTTTTGTAGGATAATTGAAAGACTTAAACTCCACCCAAAGGAGGTTAATATGGCAAAACTGAATTTGAGGGATATTAAAAGAAAAATCCAAGGTTTGAAAAATACCAAAAGAATAACCCACGCAATGAAACTTATAGCGGCGGCAAAACTAAAAACTGCCTACGAAGCCGCCGAATTATCCCGTCCCTATGCCGAAAAGCTATACGAAGTAATGGGTAGATTTGCCACCCACATAGACCCCGCCATACATCCCCTATTTGAAATAAGGGAAGAAATAAAGAATGTTGATATTATTCTCATTACCGCCGACAGAGGCCTGTGCGGAGCCTTTAACTCTTCTATAATCAAATACACTGAGAACAAAATTGAGGAGCTATCACAAAAAGGGATAAAAGTTCACTTGCACCTTATAGGAAGGAAAGGGGTTCAGTATTTTGAAAAACGACCCTACGATGTAGTTAATAAATTTGACCGTGTCTTTAGGAAAACTATAGATTTTACGGCAGTAAAAACTGTAGGAGAAAGTGTCAAAGAGAGATTCCTTAAAGGGGAAACCGATAAAGTTATCCTACTCCATAACCAATTAAAAACAAAAACCTCCTATTTTGTTAACGAGAAAATATTTTTACCATTGGCCGAAATAATAGTCGAAGGCTTGGAAGAAGAAAATCCCAATATAGTTTACGAGTTGGAAGTTAAAAACATAGAAAGCTTTATTGAAAACTTACTCCAAAGATACCTTAATTATCAGCTTTATAGTGCCATGTTAGAATCCAATGCGGCCGAGCAAGCGGCAAGAATGATGGCTATGGAAAATGCAACCAAAAACGCCGAAGACGCTATCAAAAAATGGACTCACGCTTACAACTTTGCCCGTCAAGAATCTATTACCAACGAACTTATTGATATCGTTAATGCCGTTGAAGCTCTCAAGCAATCTGGCTAAAAATTTGCTCTTAAATATAAAATTTTCCTTTTTAACTAAACCCTGTGGAGGTATATAAAAACATGGCAGAAAATAAAGAAACTCTAAAAGGAAAAATAGTTCAGGTTTTAGGTGCGGTTGTAGACGTTGAATTCGATACAGACCAGCTTCCTCCCGTTAGAGATGCACTAAAAACCATAAGAAAAGGATTGGACGATAGAGGAAATTGGATAGAGGAAGAACTCTATTTGGAAATAGCCCAGCATATAGGAGATAAAAAAGTAAGGTGTATTGTTCTAGGACCTTCCGAAGGTTTGGTAAGGGGTCAAGAAGTTGAATGGTTAGGAGGCCCCTTGAAAGTGCCCGTAGGCCCTCCTACATTGGGAAGAATTTTCAACGTATTAGGAAAACCCATAGATGAAGCCGGCCCCGTTGAAGCAGAAGAGTATTGGCCGATATTCAGACCTGCCCCCGCCTTAACCGAGCAGTCCACAGAGTTCCAAATATTGGAAACCGGTATCAAAGTTATAGACCTGTTGGTTCCCATACCTAAAGGTGGTAAAGCGGGACTATTCGGAGGTGCGGGAGTTGGCAAAACCGTTCTAATTCAGGAGCTTATCCACAACATAGCGAAATTCCACAAAGGTTATTCAGTCTTCATCGGGGTGGGAGAAAGAACCAGGGAAGGAACCGACCTATGGCTCGAAATGAAAGAATCGGGAGTTCTTCCCTACACAGTTATGGTTTATGGACAAATGAACGAACCCCCCGGTGTTAGGTTCCGTGTGGCCCAAACAGGTCTAACAATGGCGGAATATTTCCGTGATGTAGAGAAAAGAGACCTGCTGGTATTTATAGACAATATCTTCAGATTCGTTCAGGCGGGTGCTGAAGTTTCCACTACATTAGGAAGATTGCCTTCTCAGGTTGGTTATCAACCTACCCTAAACAACGACGTTGGTGAAGTTGAGGAAAGAATTACCTCAACCAAAGATGGTTCACTAACCTCCTTCCAAGCAGTATATGTTCCTGCAGACGATATTACCGACCCTGCACCTTGGTCTATATTCGCCCACTTGGACGCCTTCGTAGTTTTAAGTCGTAGATTGGCAGAGTTGGGTATATACCCCGCAATAGACCCGCTGGAATCTTCTTCGAAATTCCTAGCTCCCGAATTTGTAGGAGAAGAACACTATAAAGTGGCAATGGAAGTTAAGCGAATCCTACAAAGATATAAAGAACTCCAAGAAATAATTGCGATTCTCGGAATGGAAGAACTATCCGACGAGGATAAAGCGATTGTGGCCAGAGCAAGAAGATTACAAAGATTCCTATCGCAGCCTTTCCACGTTGCAGAACAGTTTACAGGAATGCCCGGTATTTATGTAAAACTTGAAGATACCATTAGAAGTGTTAAAGAAATCCTAACAGGTAAATATGACCATCTCCCTGAAATGGCCTTCGCTTACGTTGGAACTATTGAAGATGTCATCAAAAAAGCAAAAGAAATGGGAGCGAAAGTATAAACTTCCTTTTTTCTGATTGTGCTTTTTAGTTGTTCGCTCTTCCCCAGTTTTTAGACTTTCTAAAATTTCTTTTGACCAAAAAGCGGAAAGCTCGCTTCTATGTAGAAAAAGCCTAGATTTCTCTCATTACCTCTTGACAAAATCAATTTCGAGAAATAAATTGGAAATTTCCTGTTTACAGGAAAGGCTCTTTCAAAAGAGAAAGCTCAAAAGGGTGTTGACAAAAGAAAAAGAAGGAATAAATTAAAACTTTTGCGTTGGCGGAAAGGGCTCTTTAAAAAGCTAATATCAAAAAAAAGTCTTGACAAAAGAAAAAAAAGGAATAAATTAAAAATAATGCACTTGATGAAGTGCGGTTCCTTGGCAACTGAATAGGGAAGGTTCCACCCATTAAATGAGGTGGCGCAAATAGTTCCCCTACGAGAAAAGTTAAGTAAGAAGAGTTTGACCCTGGCTCAGCGCGAACGCTTGCGGCGCGCCTAACACATGCAAGTCAGGGGGCCCTTCCCTTTTGGGAAGGGTAACCGGCAAACGGGTGAGTAACGCGTGGGTAACCTACCCCCGGGAGGGGGATAACCCCCCGAAAGGGGGGCTAATACCCCATAAAGAGCCCGGCCACAAAGGCCGAGGCTCCAAAGGGCCGCCTCTGAGTCAAGCGGCCGCCCGGGGATGGGCCCGCGTCCCATCAGGTAGTTGGTGGGGTAAAGGCCCACCAAGCCGATGACGGGTAGCTGGCCTGAGAGGGTGGCCAGCCACAGCGGGACTGAGACACGGCCCGCACCCCTACGGGGGGCAGCAGTGGGGAATCGTGGGCAATGGGCGAAAGCCTGACCCCGCGACGCCGCGTGGGGGAAGAAGCCCTTCGGGGTGTAAACCCCTTTCGGGCCGGACGAAGCGGTAGGGGGTTAAGAGCCCCCTACCGTGACGGTACGGCCAGAAGAAGGGACGGCTAACTACGTGCCAGCAGCCGCGGTAATACGTAGGTCCCGAGCGTTGCGCGGAGTTACTGGGCGTAAAGCGTCCGCAGCCGGCCCTGCAAGCGGGTTGTCAAAGACCACGGCTCAACCGTGGGAAGGCAGCCCGAACTGCAGGGCTTGGGGCTTGCTCGGGTAGGCGGAATTCCCGGTGTAGCGGTGAAATGCGTAGATATCGGGAGGAACACCGGTGGGGAAGCCGGCCTACTGGGGCTAGCCCGACGGTCAGGGACGAAAGCTGGGGGAGCAAACCGGATTAGATACCCGGGTAGTCCCAGCCGTAAACCATGGGCGCTAGGCGTTGTCCCGAAGGGGGCAGTGCCGTAGCTAACGCGTTAAGCGCCCCGCCTGGGGAGTACGGCCGCAAGGCTGAAACTCAAAGGGATTGGCGGGGGCCCGCACAACCGGTGGAGCGTCGGGTTTAATCGGATGCTAACCCTAGAACCTTACCCGGGCTTGACATGCGCGGGAAGCTACCTGAAAAGGTAGCGAGCCCCGTAAGGGGCCCCGCGCACAGGTGGTGCATGGCCGTCGTCAGCTCGTGCCGTGAGGTGTTGGGTTAAGTCCCGCAACGAGCGCAACCCCTGCCCCTAGTTGCCACCCGAAAGGGGGCACTCTAGGGGGACCGCCGGCGATAAGCCGGAGGAAGGGGGGGATGACGTCAGGTCGGCATGCCCTATATGCCCGGGGCTACACCGGCGCTACAGTGCCCTGGACAGTGGGAGGCGACCCCGAAAGGGGGAGCAAATCCCGAAACCAGGGCGAGGTGCGGATTGGGGGCTGCAACTCGCCCCCATGAAGCCGGAATCGGTAGTAACGGCGTATCAGCAATGTCGCCGTGAATACGTTCTCGGGCCTTGCACACACCGCCCGTCACGCCACGGAAGTCGGCCGTGTCGGAAGTCCCCGAGCCAACCCGCCCCTTCGGGGGCGGGGGGCAGGGGCCGATGACACGGCCGGCGACTGGGGCGAAGTCGTAACAAGGTAGCCGTAGGGGAACCTGCGGCTGGATCACCTCCTTTTTTAAAGCTACCCAAAAGGGTAGCAAGAAATGTTAAGTGCAAAGAAAAAAGGGTGGAACCTTCCCTATTCAGTTGCCTAAGTCAAAATTTAAAAGGGCCTCTAGCTCAGTCGGTTAGAGCGTGCCCCTGATAAGGGCAAGGTCCCAGGTTCGAGTCCTGGGAGGCCCACTGCCCTTATCTTAGGAAGGGGGTGTAGCTCAGCTGGGAGAGCGCCTGCTTTGCAAGCAGGAGGTCGTGGGTTCGAGTCCCACCACCTCCACTAAAAGCCTTGACAAAACCAAAATCAGGATTAAATTAAAACTTTTGCGGTGTGAGAAAAGGCTCCTTGGCAACTGAATAAGGCTCGTGGGTTGCCTCCCCCGAAGGGAGGAACCAGAATTAACCCGGTGGGCAAGTTAGTAAGGGTCCGGGGTGGATGCCTCGGCGGCCAGAGCCGATGAAGGGCGTGGCAAGCTGCGAAAAGCCCCGGTGAGGCGCAAGCAGCCGTTGACCCGGGGATGCCCGAATGGGGAAACCCGCCGGCCCGAATAGGCCGGCACCGGCCCTTCGGGGCCGGGGGGAACCGGGCGAAGCAAAACATTTTAGTAGCCCGAGGAAAGGAAATCAAAAGAGACGCCCCGAGTAGCGGCGAGCGAAAGGGGCAGAGCCCAAACCGCGGAGGTGCCATGGCGGCGACCGTAGCCTCCGCGGGGTAGAGGGAGCAACCCGGAGGGGTTCGCCGGCCCCTCGGGGAGTTACAAAAGGCCAACCTAGCCGAAGTCCCCTGGAAAGGGGCGCCACAGAGGGTGAAAGCCCCGTAGGCTAAAGGTTGGCCTCTCCCTGGGGTTGCATCCCGAGTACCGCGGCCCTCGTGAAAGGTCGCGGGAAGCAGGGGGGACCACCCTCCAAGGCTAAGTACTCCTGGCCGACCGATAGCGCATAGTACCGTGAGGGAAAGGTGAAAAGAACCCCGGAAGGGGAGTGAAAGAGAACCTGAAACCCCGGATCTACAACCCAGTGGAAGGGGTTTTCTAACCCCGACTGCGTGCCTTTTGCAGAATGAGCCAGGGAGTTGTCCTCCGCGGCAAGGCTAAGCCGAAAGGCGAAGCCGTAGCGAAAGCGAGTCCGAAAAGGGCGCTAAGTCGCGGGGGGCAGACGCGAAGCCGGACGATCTACCCTTGCCCTGGGTGAAGGCCGGGTAACACCGGCTGGAGGCCCTAAGGGGTCGGTGCTGCAAAACCGTCCCGTGAGGTGAGGGTAGCGGTGAAAAGCCAATCGCGTCCGGGGATAGCTCGTTCTCCCCGAAATGCATCGAAGTGCAGCCTCGTGCCAGCTGCAGCCGGAGGTAGAGCCACCGGTGGGGCTAGGGCCCCGAAAGGGGTACCGAACCCCGCCGAACTCCGAATGCCGGCTGGCAGGGCACGGGAGTGAGTCCTCGGAGGATAAGCCCCGAGGACAAGAGGGAAACAACCCAGACCGCCGGCTAAGGCCCCTAAATCCGGGCTAAGTGGTAAAGGAAGTCCCCGCCCTAAGACAGCCGGGAGGTTGGCTTAGAGGCAGCCATCCTTTAAACAGTGCGTAACAGCTGACCGGTCGAGGGCGGGGGCGCCGAAAGATTCTCGGGGCTCAAGCCCGGTGCCGAAGCCGCGGGTCACGTCGCCCTCCGGGGCGACGTGGCGGTAGGGGAGCGTTCCCAGCGCGCTGAAGCTGAAGCCGCGAGGCACAGTGGAGCGCTGGGAAGTGAGAATCCTGGCATGAGTAGGAGCCAAGACCGGTGAGAAACCGGTCCGCCGGAAGCCCAAGGGTTCGGCGGCAATGAAAATCAGCCGCCGGTTAGCCGGGACCCTAAGGCGAGGCCTAACGGCGTAGCCGATGGGAAGCGGGTCAACATTCCCGCGCCAGCCGGGTGGAGGCCGGGTCGTGACGCAGGAGGCTAGGCCGGGCCCGCTATGGAAAGCGGGTGCAAGGTGGTAGGGAGACCGGCCAGGCAAATCCGGCCGGTCAATCCCGAGAGCCGATGCCGAAAGCCGGCCGACGCCCCACTGCCGAGAAACAACGGCATGGCCTGTGAAGCCCGGCTGCCCGTACCGGAAACCGACACAGGTGGGCTGGGTTAGGAGCCTAAGGCGTCGGGGGAACTCCCCTCAAGGAACTCGGCAAGTTGGCCCCGTACCTTCGGAAGAAGGGGTGCCCGCCCCCGTGTAGGCCCAAGCGGCCGAAGCGGGGGCGGGTCGCAGCGAAGGAGGCGGTGCCGACTGTTTACCAAAAACACAGCACTCCGCAAACCCGAAAGGGGATGTATGGGGTGTGAAGCCTGGCCAGTGCCCGTAGGTGAAGGCCCCGGGTGATAAGCTCGGGGCTTAAGCCCGGGTAAACGCCGGCCGTAACTATGACGGTCCTAAGGTAGCGAAATTCCTTGTCGGGTAAGTTCCGACCTGCATGAATGGCCCAACGAGTGCCGCACTGTCTCGAGGGGAGTCCCGCCGAAATTGGATTGCCGGTAAAGATACCGGCTACCCGCGGCAGGACGGAAAGACCCCGTGAAGCTTCACTGCAGCCTGGCATTGGAGCCCGGCCTGTCCTGCGCAGAATAGGTGGGAGCCTGGGAAGCCCCCGCTCCGGCGGGGGTGGAGGCGCCAGTGAGATACCACCCTGGGCAGGTTGGGCTCCTAACCTAGCCGGGTGAATCCCCGGCAGGGACAGTGCCAGGTGGGCAGTTTAGCTGGGGCGGCTGCCTCCTAAAAGGTAACGGAGGCGCCCAAAGGTCCCCTCAGGCGGGTCGGAAATCCGCCGTTAGAGTGCAAGGGCAGAAGGGGGCCTGACTGCGAGGCCGACAGGCCGAGCAGAGGCGAAAGCCGGGCCTAGTGACCCACCCGTGCCTCGTGGGAGGGCGGGTGATCAGCGGATAAAAGCTACTCCGGGGATAACAGGCTAATCGCCCCCGAGAGCCCACATCGACGGGGCGGTTTGGTACCTCGATGTCGGCTCCCCCCATCCTGGGGCTGAAGCAGGTCCCAAGGGTTGGGCTGTTCGCCCATTAAAGGGGGACGCGAGCTGGGTTCAGAACGTCGCGAGACAGTTCGGTCCCTATCCGCCGCGGGCGCAGGAGACTTGAGAGGGGCCACCCCTAGTACGAGAGGACCGGGGTGGGGCAGGCTCTGGTGTACCGGTTGTCCCATGCCTGGGGCAGCGCCGGGTAGCCATCCTGCTACGGGATAAGCCCTGAAAGCATCTAAGGGCGAAGCCCGCCTCAAGATAAGGTCTCCCTGAAGGGCCGTGGGAGACTACCACGTAGATAGGCCGCAGGTGGAAGCCCCGCAAGGGGTGAAGCCGAGCGGTACTAATCGCCCGTTCGGCTTGCCCATCGGGTTAATTGAGAAAGAGATTCCCCGACATCTCAAAGCGGGAGCTAAAAGCACGGTAGCCCATTCGGAAATCTCGGAATTAGGAAAAGCTATATAGTGAAAGGGGAGGCAACCCACGAGCCTTATTCAGTTGCCAAAAAAAAATAAAGGGCTGGTGGCCATAGCGGGGAGGAAACACCCGGTTCCATTCCGAACCCGGCAGTTAAGCTCCCCAGCGCCGATGATACTGTGCCGGACCGCGGCACGGGAAAGTAGGTCGCTGCCAGCCCTTTTTTT
>Ga0256837_1002793_pt1 | contig 10483 bp, 6 predicted proteins | sample 4562384metaG_FD_185976 | JGI IMG/M metagenome (GOLD analysis project Ga0256837, IMG submission 185976) | Hydrothermal vent microbial communities from Guaymas Basin, Mexico - 4561-384 | ecosystem: Environmental > Aquatic > Marine > Hydrothermal vents | place: Mexico: Guaymas Basin | collected... | reverse complement strand
AGAACAACTAGAATCAAATATATTTCTAGTGAAGTACTTAAAAGAAAAGTTCAAAACTATTGAGTATGTTATAGGTCATTATGAGTACAGATGTTTTGAAGGAAATAAGCTTTGGTTAGAGTTAGATCCTAATTATAGAACAAAAAAAGATGATCCATCTGTTAGGTTTATGAGTGAATTACGAAAAAATATAGATGGTTTTAAACCTGCACCTTGCACAAAAGCACCTCATGATTAGTAACCCTCTTTTTTATCTTTTTACTTTAGCTTTGATTGCAACAATTTTTACAGTTTTAGAGTTAAAAACAAAGGCAAAGTTTTTTAAGTTTATTCCAGCAGTTGTTCTTATCTATGCTTTTTCTATGATGGCTGCAACTTTAGGTATGTTTGAGTACACAGATGAAGTTACAAATATTTATAAAAAAACAAAAACAAATCTTCTTCCAGCTATGCTTTTTCTTATGCTTTTATCTGTTGATATTAGGTTATTTTTCAAACTTGGTAAAAAGCTAATAATTTCATATATTTTAGCAGTTTTTTCTCTTGGTCTTGCTTTTATTTTTATAGCATACTTATTTCATTTTGATAAACAAATGTCTGGGGCCTTTGGAGCCTTAGCTGGCTCTTGGATGGGTGGTACTGCAAATATGGTAGCAGTTGGCTCAGCTCTACATGTAGAGGAGGGTGCTTTTGGTTATGCACTTATAGTTGATAGCGTAAACTATACTTTATGGGTAGCACTACTACTATTTTTAGTTCCTTTTTCAAGTTTATTTAATAAGTTTATAGGTGCTAAAAGTTCTGATGAGGTTTTAGGTGCTATTGCTTGTGCTTGTAATATGGGGGCTAAAAGATACTGGCTTTTAATCCTACTTTCTATTTTAGTTTCATATCTTGTTCAACTTATAACTACGAAATTAGCTTGGGAAGGTTTACTTTTTATAAGTGGGACTACTACTACGGTTGTTTTAGCAACTATCTTTGGAGTCCTTGGCTCATTCACAAAATTAAAGAATTTAAATGGCTCAAGCGAAGTTGCTAATTCAATGCTATATATGCTTATAGCCCTCATAGGTTCTCGTGCAGTTTTTGAAGAGTTTTCTGGTGTTGGAGTTTATGTATTAGCCGGTTTTTCTATACTATTTATACATGCGCTAATAATGATTCTAGGTGCTAAAATATTTAAACTTGATTTATTCTCAATCTCAGTTGCATCTTTAGCAAATATTGGTGGAGTAGCATCAGCTCCAATCCTTGCAGCAACTTATAATAAAGCACTTGTAAGTGTAGGAGTATTAATGGCTATAATGGGTTATATCATTGGTACCTTTGGTGGTTTAGCAGTTGCGAGTATATTGATGAGTTTTTCAAGCTAAGAGGCTAGTTTATAGCCGATTCCACCAACATTAACTTGAATCATATCATGACTTACTATAGATATGGTCTTTATAATATTATTAAACTTTTCATATGAGAGTGGTTTTGATTCATAAGCCTCTATATGTAGAGGTATCGCTTGAAGTTTTATATCTGCAATAATAAAATCAATCTTGTAGTCATTTATTGCTGCATAGGCATATTTTATCGAGCTTACATGATATACTTTTTTAAAATGCATACTTAAAAGTTCTGTTGTATTTTTAGCAAACTCTTCATTATCTTCTAAAAAAAGTAGATTTGTTTTTTTTAGTCTATCCATGTAAGAAACTCAATAATAAATGTTGCACCAACATCTGTATTTTTAGCACAAATAGTAGCGTTATTTTTTTCCATAATATTTTTAGCGATGTATAAACCAGAGCCAGTACTATCGTGACCACTTACAAATGGTAAAAATATATCAGGTAATATTTCTTCATCAATCCCCCCACCGTTATCAGATATAAGTAATTGCTTATCAGATATATTTATATGAATTTCTGGATTTTTTATATTTCGTAGTTTAAATATCTCTCGTGAGTTATTTAATATTGCAAAAATAACTTGTGAAAATTCATTTACATTTCCAAAAGATTCTGTCTCTTCAGTAGTATCTATAAATATTTTTATATTTTCAAAATAAAATGTAGCTTCAACAATAGAAAGAACATCTATAACAGATTCATGAATCAAAAAGTTTTTATTTTGAGTATTTGGTTTATAAAAATGTTTAAAAGTCTCAATGGTATCACTCATAAATATGATAAGATCTTCAGATTTTTGTATAGATTCTAATAGTTCTGAATGATTGATTGTATCTTTGGTTTCTAGTTTCACTTTATTTAGTATATTGATTGAGCCAAGTGATGCTAATGGTTGTTTCCATTGATGGGCTATATTCATCAAAAGTTCACCTAATGCAGCTTGTTTTGACTGTTGATACATCAGCTGTTCTTTTAGTTTATTTTTCTTTATTTCCTCTTCTACTTTAGCTTCTAGATTTTTTTCATATGCTCTAAGTTTTAAGTGAGTATGTGTTCTAGATATAAGTTCTGTTGGGTTAAAAGGCTTAGTTATATAATCAACTGCACCTATATCAAACCCTTTTTGTATGTCTTGAACCTTATTCCTTGCAGATAAAAAGATGACTGGAATATGCATAGTTTGTTTGTTGTTTTTTAAGATTTTACATACCTCAAAACCATCCATATCTGGCATCATAATATCTAATAAAATTAGGTCAATATTGTCTTCTGAATTTACAATATCTAAAGCAGTCTTACCGTCAAGAGCAGGGATTAAATCATAGTCACTTAAGAGTTCCATAAGTACATCTAAATTTTCTTTTACATCATCTACAATGAGTATTGTTTGTTTATTTTCCATCTAGTAAATCCTTCGCTTCGTTAAATTTATATCTTTTAATTAGCTCTTTAATCTTTATAAAATAAACCTCTTCCTCTTCATTTAAATTACATTGTTCAATTTCGTCCATAATTGGCTTACATAATTGAGGTCGTCTAGAGGATACAGCCTCTTTTAAATTTTTTATCATATCGTCACTTAATACTTTCGAATTATTGCTTAGAGCCTTTTTTTGAATATTAGATAATTGAGGTGCTGCAATATGATCTTTATTTTCTTGTAAAACAATTTCAAAAGAAAAAGTACTTCCTTCATCAATTTTACTTTTAACCCATATTTTTCCATTCATAAGTATAATAAGCTCTTTGGATATACTAAGACCAAGTCCAGTTCCCCCATATCTTCTAGTTGTCCCTGAATCTGCTTGTGTAAAAGAATCAAAAATATTTTCAATCTGTTTTTCCTCCATACCAATTCCCGTATCATGTATATCAAATCTAAATATATTATTATCCTTTTGGGTAACGACAAGTTCAACTTTTCCGTGTTTTGTAAACTTGATAGCATTTGACAATATATTAGTTAATATTTGAGATAATCTTTGCTCATCACCAATAAGGTTAGTGTTCATAGATTTATCATAACTTATACTAAAGTTTAATTCTTTTTCATTCGCTTTTACTTGTGCTATATTTGATACATTATTGAGAAGTTCTAAAAGAGAAAAATCAACGTTATTTAAATTTAATCTTGATGCTTCAATTTTAGAATAATCAAGTATATCATTTAGTAGTTGTAGTAGATTGTTAGATGCATTTTGTATGCTTTGTATATACTTGTTTTGCATAGTATCTAACTTGGACTCTCTAATGAGGTAAGACATAGAAACTATGGAGTTCATTGGTGTACGTATCTCATGACTCATATTTGCTAAAAAATTTGCCTTAGTTTTAGTAGCTTCTTCTGCTTTTTTCTTAGCAAGTTTAAGTTCTTTATTGACATTATTAAGCTTTCTATTCCAAAATGAAATTATAAGTAAAATAATTAAAGCTATAAAGATAATCTTATATACTAAAGAATAATCTGTGCCTTTTTCATATTTTATTGATACCCATTTATTTAACATTCTTCTGCTTGTTTCTTCATCTATATCTTTAACTAATTTATCAAAAATATTTAAAAGTACTTGGTCATCATTTCTAACTGCCACCCCTAGTTCCCAGTTATCATCAAATTTACCAGCAATTTTCAGTTCGCCTGTAAAGTTTGTTTGAAAAAGGTAACCAACAGAAGCAAGAGTCCCTATATATCCAAAGATTTCCCCTTTTCTTACCATTTCCAAGCCATTTTTAGTGCTTTTAACTTCTAAAATATTTAAGTTTTTGTATCTCTCTTTTAGTATCTCGATAAAGGCATAACCTTTAGGTATACCTATCTGTTTATTTCCAATACTCTGTATGTCTGATATAAATGGAACGTCATTTTTAGTAGCAAATACTAGCGGTATTCTTAGATAGGGTGAAGTAAAGTTCATATACTCACTTCTACTTGGTGTTTTCATAGCTAATGATAATATGTCACACTTTCTTGTTTTAGCAAATTCTATTGATTGAGACCAAGTTTTTGTTGGTATTAGTTTTATAGGTATATGTAGTTTTTTTTCAAAAATTTTAAAATAATCAGCAGTCATACCAACATACTTTCCATTTTCAAATTTCTCATAAGGCATCCATGATGGATCTATACACATAGTTATATTTTCTTTTTTATCTAAGTATGATATCTCTTCTTTAGTGAAATTAAAATTATTATTTTTGTCTCTAAGTATCCATTTATTCTTAAGTTTTTGTATTTCACTCTCATCAAGTGAATCTATCGTTTTTTGAATAATTGAGTATAGAGTTGGTGAATTTTTTGTAACTCCTACATGTAGAGATATTTCTCTTTGATCTTTTGCAGATAAATTCACATATTTAACAATACGAAATTTAGATTTTTGCTCATCATTAGCATAGTAGTTAAAAACTAAAGGATTACAGACCAAGGCATCTAGTTTATTTTCTTCTAATTTTTTTAGAATCATGCTTATTGTATCTACTTCTACAATCTTAGAGTTTTTAAATTGTTTAGTTATGAGTGCAATACTACCATCACTAGTCTCTATTCCTATCTTTTTATTTTTTAAATTTTTTGATGTGGAGTATATGGCTAATTCACCACTATAATATGGTGAAGAAAAAAGGGTGTATTTTTCTCTTTCTTTATTCTTATAAAAATCAGGGATGATATCTATTTTTTCATTTTTAAATAGATTTAGCAGTTCCTTCCAACTATAACCATAGGCAAAAGAGTATTTGATACCAGCTTTGTCAAGAATCATAGTAATATACTCTATTGCAAGACCATTGGCTTTGCCAAAATCATTATAGTTAAATGGTGCCCATTTCATATCATTAGAAATTTTCACTATTATATTTTTATCAATATAAGCTTTTTCTTCTTTATTATATAAGAGACTTTTATTTTTTTTAAATGATGATACTTCTTTTAAGTTGATTATATAGTTTGATAGTAATTTTTTAATATCTATATTTTTATCTACAAGATTTAATTTTTTATATATAATTGTATTTAACTCAACTAGTTCTGGAATAATTGCTCCAATTTTAAATATATTAAGTTTAAAAAGTTTTTCCATGCTTTTTGCTTCATAAAGTAGTGCATCTTTTGATTTTTCTTTTGAGTACTTGTTGTATATAATATCTACTAGTTCTTCTTTATGTGAAAAAGCATATTCCCAACCTTTATTTGTAGCTTCTATAAAAGATTTTACAAGTTTTGGATTTTCTTCTAAAAATTTTTCACTTGTAAATAATTCAACATCATAAGAATAAATTCCAAAATCAGATGGATTGAATATATTGTAATGAAAAGCTTTTTTATCTAATTCATAAGTTTGATTTGTGATAAATATACTCATGGCATCTACTTCATTATTTATAAGTTTATCAATTTTATAATCATGCTTTACTAATTTGTAGGTTCCTTTTCTTAATCCATTTTCATTCAGCATAACTCCTAAACTTGTGTGATCTAGCTCATAAGGAAGAGCCATTATTTTCTTACCTTTTAAATCACTAAGTTTAGATATCTTTGCATTAGTAGCTAAAACAAGTGCATTTTGTTTAAAATATGAGGCTAGTAAAACTACATGTTTATTGTTTAATTTGTCTAGAATTAAAGATGATGAAGATATCCCAAATTCTGATTTTCCTTTTATAACATTATCGGATAGGTTTAGACCATCATGAAACTCTTTTAGCTCTACATGTAGACCTATATCCTTATAATAACCATGTTCAATTGCAGCATAAAAACCAGCGTATTCAAACTGATGTTTCCACTCAAGTTGAACAGATACTTTTTGTGTAGATGAAAAAAGAAGTGTTGTAATTAGTAAAATAAATATAATTTTTTTCAAAATAAATCCTTGTTTGTATACTCTTATTTTAGTATTTTATCTTATTTTAGTCTCAAAAAAGTCTTATTACTATTATTAAGACTTTTTTGAGACTAAAATAAGATATACTTACTCATCATGAGAAATATAGAAAATAATACCAGAGAGTATAATAAACTCATTGCTGATGAATCCATAGAAGATTACTCTCTACGCTATACTCCAAAATCTTTTAGAAAATGGTCAGAGTTTATAATAGCAAATACTGCGATGGGAAGTATCTCCTTCTTGGCATTAGAAGCTATTGGGGCTACAATAGCTATACACTATGGTTTTTCTACTGCTTTTTGGGCTATATTTACAGCATCTTTGATTATCTTTTTTACAGCCATTCCTATCTCTTACTATGCAGCAAAATATAATATTGATATAGATTTGATAACAAGAAGTGCTGGTTTTGGCTATGTTGGTTCAACCTTCACTTCTCTTATTTATGCCTCATTTTCATTTATATTCTTTGCTCTTGAAGCCGCGATAATGGCTCAAGCCCTTGAGGTGTATTTTGGCTTACCTTTAGCATGGGGATATCTATTTAGTTCTATAATAATTATCCCACTTGTTTTTTATGGAATTACTTTTATAAATAAACTACAACTTTATTCTCAACCAATTTGGATAACAATGATGGTCGCACCATTTATAGCTATCATATTAAAAGAACCAGAAGCTATACATATTGTTAGGTCTTTATCTGGAAGTACCTCCCAAAGTTCTGAGTTTAGCTTTTACTACTTTGGTTTTGCAATAGGAATCTCTCTAGCTCTTATTGCTCAGATTGGTGAGCAGATTGATTATTTACGTTTTATGCCACCATTAAAAGAAGATAATAAAACAAAGTGGTGGATATCTATGCTTATAGCTGGTCCAGGATGGATTATTCTTGGGTTTTTAAAACAAATTGGTGGTATATTTTTACTAGCTATTGCAATATTTGCAGGTTTGTCAATTGCTGATTCAAAAACACCAATAGAGATGTATAACATAGGTTATAGATATATTTTTGATAATCAAACAACAGCACTCGCGGCAGCTACTGTCTTTGTAATGATTTCACAAATAAAAATAAATGTTACAAATGCTTATGCTGGTTCTCTGGCTTGGTCTAACTTTTTTTCTCGTGTAACACACTCTCATCCAGGTCGGGTAGTGTGGATGGTATTTAACATAGCCATTGCATTGTTGCTTATGGAGCTAGGTCTTTTTGATGTTTTAGAAAAAATATTAGGACTTTATTCAAATGTAGCTATTGCTTGGATTGGTGCAATTTTTGCAGATTTAGCTATAAATAAACCATTAGGATTATCACCTAAAATAGTTGAGTTTAAACGTGCTCATCTTTATAACATCAACCCTGTTGGGGTTGGTAGTATGGGTACTGCTTCTATCATAGCTATTTTAGCATTTATGGGTTTGTTTGGAGATATTGCTCAAAGTTATTCTTCTATAATTGCTCTTGTTATAGCTATTAGTTTATCCCCACTTATAGCATACGTAACAAAAGGTAAGTATTATATAGCTAGGGAAAATACACATACTTTTTCAAATAATACTCATGCTACATGCCAGACTTGTAACCATGATTATGAGATAGAAGATATGTCTTATTGCCCTTTTCATGATATAAATATTTGTTCTTTATGTTGTTCACTCGATTCACTTTGCCATGATAAATGTAAGGTTGAAGAGAAACAAAAAACAGCTCAATATATAGCCAAAATCATTAGATTCTTATTTGCTGATAAAATCTCTAGAGAGTTAAGTTTAAGAATATTTTATTATCTACTTATAACATCCTTGCTATTCTTTTTAGTAGCTACTATTGGTTGGATGGCATACTCTATAAATGTTGAGTATATTGTGGAAGAGAATAAAAATATATTTAAAAATATCATTATAAATATGTCAGTATTGATTGGAATACTTATGTCTATAATAGCATGGTGGATGTTACTTCTGCAAGATACAAAAAAAAGAGCAGAGATACTCTTAGAAGAAAAAAATGATAAACTTCAAAAAGAGGTACTAGTTCGTTTAAGGGCTGAAAAAAAAGCTGAAGATGCTACAAATATAAAGAGTCAATTTTTAGCAAATATGTCGCATGAGATACGTACCCCAATGAATAGTATTATTGGTATGAGTAATTTGGCTTTAGAAGATAAGTCAAAAGACAAACAAAAAGTTTATATAAAAAAGATAGAACATAGTGCAAAATCTTTACTAAACATTATCAATGATATTTTAGATTTTTCAAAGATAGAAGCAGGTAAATTAGAGATAGAAAATTCTAAATTCAATATTTTAGAACTTATAGATAATGTTGTAGATGTAGTTGAATTTTCAGCACATGAAAAAGATTTAAGGCTAGAGCTCTCATATGATGAAAATATAGAAGGTTTATTTTATGGTGATGCATTAAGAATATCGCAAATTTTAACAAATCTTTTAAGTAATGCTATAAAGTTTACAGATATTGGTGGTATAAATATTATTTTATATAAAATATCAAAAAAAAGATTTAGATTTGAAGTACAAGATACAGGTATAGGTCTATCAATTAACCAGCAAAATAAATTATTTAAATCATTTTCTCAGGCTGATGGAAGTACTAGTAGAAAGTATGGAGGTACAGGTTTAGGCTTGAGTATTTCTAAAGAACTAGCTGAACTGATGGATGGTAGAATTTGGATAGAGAGTGAAGAAAATATTGGTAGTAGTTTTATATTTGAAGTTGCATTAGAATCTTTAAATAATGATAAAATACAGATTGAAAATTATGTCAAAAAGATATATATAAATAATGAGCTTGGTTTAACTGATGAAAAACATACTGTAAGTACTAGTAGTAACGTTTTAAATAGAGCTAAAGCAGATGAGTTGTTTTTAGAACTACATAATGCTTTGGAGAGTGCAAGACCTAAAAATTGTGAGCCTATTTTGAAAGAGTTACAAACTTTAAATTTACTTCCATCAGATAAAGATATATTTTTAAAAATAAATAATTATGTAAAACGATATAAATTTAAAGATGCAATAACATTACTAGAGGAAAGATAAGATGAGAGAAAATAAATCAACAATATTGATTGTAGATGATACAGAAACAAATATTGATATATTACTTGGTTTGTTAGGTGATTATGATGTTGCAGTTGCTACTGATGGGCAGAGTGCGCTTGATATTATTAAAGAAGACGATATCGATTTAGTGTTGCTAGATATAATGATGCCGGATATGGATGGTTATGATGTATGTAAAGAACTAAAAAATAGTAAAAAAAATATACCAGTTATATTTATAACTGCGAGGACTGATGAGGACTCAATAGAAAAAGCTTATGATGTTGGTGGTGATGACTACATTACAAAACCATTTAAACCAAGAGAACTTATAGCTAGAGTAAAAACACAATTAAAACTAAAAGAGTTGATACACCATCTTGATTATATAGGTTCCTATGATCAGATGACAGGAATATATAATAGAAGAAAGTTTTTTCAACTTGCACATGATAAGTTTGACAATGGTGTTGGTGCCTTATATGCCATAATGATTGATATTGATAAATTTAAACAAGTAAATGATAAATATGGTCATGCAACTGGGGATGAAGTAATTAAAGAAGTTACAAAAACCATTGCAGATACCCTTCCTTCAAATGCAATCTTTGGTAGGCTCGGTGGAGAAGAGTTTGCTATAGTAACTAACTCCCTTTCATATAAAAACATACAGGTAAAGATAGAAGAAATAAGAAAATTGATAGAAGAACTTGAGGTTAAATCTGATTCTGGAGAGATTATCAAATTTACTATTTCTGAGGGTGTGTCTAAATCAACAATAGAAACAAAAAATCTTGATGAACTTTTAAAAGAGGCAGATAAAGCCCTTTACGAAGCAAAGGGCTCAGGTAGAAATAGAGTTATTTTTAGAACTTAGAAGTTTGCTTTTTAAAGAGTGTAAACTTTGTAGCGATTTTTTCATTAAGCCGAATTTCTAAGCCAGAAATAACCAATGATACCAGATACTAGTGATGCAAAAAGGATTCCTATTTTTGCTTGAAAAATAAGACTATTATCACCTATAAATGCTAAGTCAGCCACAAAGATACTCATTGTAAAACCAATACCACCCAAAAAAGCAACTCCAAAAATTTGGCTCATGCTACTATCGTGTGGAAGTTT
>Ga0256837_1002791_pt1 | contig 10487 bp, 8 predicted proteins | sample 4562384metaG_FD_185976 | JGI IMG/M metagenome (GOLD analysis project Ga0256837, IMG submission 185976) | Hydrothermal vent microbial communities from Guaymas Basin, Mexico - 4561-384 | ecosystem: Environmental > Aquatic > Marine > Hydrothermal vents | place: Mexico: Guaymas Basin | collected... | reverse complement strand
ACTTAACATAAGCGGTGAAACAAGTTCCAGATTCCCATCAATTGAACTCCCCAGATGGAACAATGACAAAAAATTCCGCTCATTTGTTGCGACTTATGAAACCTGTCTTCCACTCAAAGAGGCTTCCAACCTCGTTACAAACAGTGAGATTATGAGTGCACTTTACTATGCATCTGAAGGGCTCATCGGTCGTACAGTTAACCTACTCAAAAAAGCGGCAGTCAAAGCAATACGATCCGGTAGAGAAAAAATTATTCTTGAAGATATAGAATATATGCCGACACTCACCTAAATGTATAAACGCAATCGAGAATGGATAGAAAATTACAAGTTTCACATTGTCCCAAAAATTCTCCCGGATGAACTGCTGAGTTCTTGGCTGACCCGTACTGCATTTGCACACGGCAGAACACTTTCTCTTTTTACGACGACATACATCAAAAACGAAGGAGCCAATCTTAGTAGAATTGATCTTGATTTTAGATATGACGAGCAACTATTGAACTTACTCTCCAACAAAAGCCAACTTCCAATTTCAGAGATTCTCAAAATGTCACTCAGAAGCGAAGAAGGATACCTCTTTACATGCAATGAATGTCTCTACCCTCCAAAACAGATAAGAAAACTGATTGATAAACGTACACATTTTGGATTGATGTTCTGCCCTATATGCTTGCGAACGGACAAAGTTCCTTATTTTCGTAAACAGTGGCGATATCTTTTCTACAATGCCTGTCCCAAACATCAGATTTATCTCGTAGATAGATGCGGTAACTGTTTTGCAAGGGTTCGATTTCATAAAATGGCTTTGAATGATGCAATCATCTACTGTCACAACTGTGGTAGAGATTTGCGAAAAACGCGACCGAAAAAAATCCATGAGACTCATCTTTATGCACTTGAAGCTATCAGGTGGTTTGAGTCAGGACTCAAAAACGGTTACTTTACCTTAAGAGGTGTACAAGTGCATTCGTTATGGATTTTTCAGACTTATACAATTTTTTATGCATTAATCAAATCTACTAAAAAGTTCAAACTAAGAAATTTTCCGCTTTTAACAGAGTACAGAGAACTCCAAGCGAAATTACAACGATATAATTCTAAAAAAGCATCGCTTATTTATGAAAACTTTTTACTTGCTGCAATGCTATATCACCTTTTTCAAAACTTTCCCAAAAACTTACACAGTTTTATAAAAGATAATAACTTAACACATAGAAATTTTACACACGGATTTAAAAATGTGCCGTTTTGGCATCTAAAAACCATTGAAGAACTGGTACCTGTACAAAATAAAACCGGTAGAGATATTAGCGAATCAGAAGTTGTCGGAGCTATTAACTATCTCAAAACAAGAAACCAAAAAGTCACCCAACAAAGTGTTGCTCATGTTGTTGGATGTCATTTTAGTATTCATAAGCAGTTTGTAAAAATTTATCAACGGCAAGTGTCAAGCGCAAGCCGACTAGGATAATAATTTTACGCTTCCCTCAAGTAATTCTATTTTAAATAGACCTCTATCATCTTACTCTTTGCCATAAAATTTGTCCCGTAACCTAGCAGCTCATAAAAATCTTTATCGCTAAAACCTACACTATACAACTCTTCTAAATCATCCCTACTAAATTTATCAGCATTATATATGGCATCAATAACTTTACTAAGTAAAAGTTTTTGTTTTGCATCAAACGGCAATTTGGAAATATTAGAGCATATGTCACCGAGTATTGCTTTATCTACTCCCATCTCTTGTAACATTTTTGTATTAAAATCTATGCAATATTTTCTACACTCTTGTTGAGCGATACAAAGTCGCAGATATGGCAGTAAAGCCTCATCTATATTTGGATGATTTTTAAAGTACAGATTGTACTCTATAAAATCCATCAAAGATTTAGCATCAATTGTTGCAAATAATTCAAAGTGCGGCGGTACAAATCCAAGTGTTTTTTGAATTTTTTTATATATAAGTTTTAACTCACCTGTTGCTTCATCTACATAGATTGGTTTTATTATAAACATAATCTGCCTTTTTATAAATCAGACCTATCGGTCTGTTTTAAAAGTATAATGAAATATTTCTTCGAATAGACTGAATGGTCTACAGTGGTTATTTTAATGAAGTTAAATAGTTAATGAGTAGTTCTACTGTGGCTAAATATCGCTCTTGTGAAGATTGAGCAGGAGAGAGTGAGAGAGCACCCCATACAGATGCAATAACAAATTCTGCTAAAACATTAGTGTCTGTTTGTAGGTTTACATCATTCAACAAGGTAACAATTTTTGATTTTACATGCTCATAAACTGGTGTAATAGCATCTTCAAAATCTTTATCGATTGGACTCATCTCTTGGTTAAGTCTATTAAGTGGGCAACCATAAAGTACAAGTTGTTTTTTTGTAGCAACTTTCTTGATCGCATCAATTAATACATCCACTGGATGTTTATTCTCATCATTAGTAAAATCATAAAAAGCATCCATACGAGGAGCAAGGCGCTCTTCAATGACAGCTAAAACCATCTCTTTTTTTGATTTAAAATAATGATATAATGAGCCTTTTGGAATCTCACATTTTTTTAGAATCATCGACATACTCGTACCGTTGTATCCATAAATATACACAAGTTCAAAAACGGCATCAAGGATTTTTTCTCTGGTTGGTTGCATTGAAATATTATATCGTAAAAGTGGTTTCATAGTTATTTTTGTAGTTTCAAAATTAAATAAAGTATTGACTATCAAAATAAATGTATTTTCTAAAAACTCAAGTGCTATAACAGAGGTCACCTCTTCAAAGTCCAGAAAAAATAAGGACAACATCTACTTAACTAAAAGTAAACAAAATAAATATTTTTTTAAACAAAGTAGTTATGGCTTTATATCAGCCATAATTTTTTTAATATCATTTAATGCTTTAAGCTGATTTATTAACTGTTCACCAGCCTCATGTGATATATTCAAGTTTTGAGTAATCTGCATATAATTAAGAACAAAAGGTACCCAATTAGGCGTAACTTTCCAATCTTTTGCAGTTGAATAACCAATACCGCATATCTTGGAGAACTTTGTAATTGTAAGATTTAACTCTCTTAGTTTTTTTCTAAACTCTTTATCGTCCACTCTAATCCAATAGCTTATATAGAGCCATATTATACAAACAAAAGCTTAATATAAGCTATTGTTAATCTATTTTTGGTTAAAATAACTTAATAAAAAATGGAGTATTTGATGAAAATTAAAGCAATTGATCTATTCTGTGGAGCCGGTGGTGTCACTAGAGGTTTACTAGATGCTGGTATAGATGTTATTGCAGGATTTGATATCGATACTTCTTTACAAAAAGTGTACGAAGAAAATAATATTAGACAAAACGGTATAAAAGCTAAATATTTTAATAAAAAAGTTGAATCTATTACAAGAACTGACATTTATAAATTAGTCGGTAGTAAAAAAGAAAGAAAAGAAAAAGGAGAAAAGTTTCTTCTTGCAGGGTGTGCACCTTGTCAACCATTTTCTCTTAAAAATAAAAACCGTCATGACAAAACAGATGATAGAAGAACTTTAATAACATACTTTGCAGATTTGATCAAAAAAACTAAGCCCGACTTTGTTTTTATGGAAAATGTTGCAGGTTTAGCAACTTTAGAACCCGGTAACTTGGAATACTTTTTAAAGACATTGAAAGATGAAGGTTTTTCATTTGACAAGGGAATAGTAAATGCAAAAAACTACGGAGTTGCTCAAAATAGAAAAAGATTTGTAGTTTTAGCCTCAAAAGAGCATGAAGTAAAAATTCCTAATGGTGAATATGACGGGGTATCCAAATCTTATAAAACGGTAGGGGATGAATTAAAAGGTCTCCCTAAATTAAAGGCTGGAGAACGTAGCCTTATTGACCCAATCCATAGATGTGCAAATATAAAAAGTGTCAAAAACAAAAAAAGAATAAAATATCAAAGTAGAAGTGAATGGCCGGAAGAATTATGGCTGGAATGCCATAAAAAGACTACCGGACACGGCGATGCCTACGGTAGAATGTTTTTAGACAAACCTGCTCCAACATTAACAACCAAGTTTTTTAGTATATCCAACGGCCGATATGGCCATCCGAACCAAGAGCGTGCAATATCTTTACGTGAAGGGGCACTACTACAATCATTTCCTAAGGATTATATCTTTTATGGAGAAAGTCTTCAGACTATTGCGAGACAAATAGGCAATGCTGTTCCTCCAAAGATGGCAAAAGAATTTGGAAAGTATTTTTATAATTCAATTTTATAGTAATGAGTTTTACCTACTCCTTCTGAAAAATTTTCAGTATTCCATTTAGATGGAGTTAAATACCAACACTGTGATATTTTAAATTTAGCACTTATTGCAGCACATGCAACTGTGTAACTCTTTGAACCGGTTAGAGCAATTTCAAAATTACAATTTTGATATAAATAATACATAAAATATTTTTCTGTCAATATATTTAATAAATTTTGTAAGTTTTTATTATCTACCAAACTTATATTTGTATCCGGATAACTCTGTTTTATCACATCTGCTGCCATATTTCCTAATTTATCTTTACCTGTACTTTTGTCTGATACAAATACATTTACGATATCAAATTCTCTATTATCTAACAATTTAAATAACTTTTCATACTTTTCATTACTACATGCAACTAAAACTCGCTGCCTTGACTCATCACTATCAGAAAGTAGTAAATTATATAATTCAATTTTTTGAGTTTCTAATTCTTCTCCTTTTTGAATTTTTGAACTAATTTCTTCAAGCATCTTAAATATATTGTCACTTTGACTAGAAGCTATCAAATCATCTATTTCCTTATCTATTGGATAATACATTTTGGCATATGTATGTGCAATAAATACATTTTTTACATTCATTAATATATTCCGAACTATATTAAAAATCATAGATTTAGACATTCCGGAAATATCAAATAAAATTGTTTTGTCAGGTAAAGTTAAATTCGTTTTCACATCATTGTAATAGACTATTTCATATTTGAAATTTTTTTCTTCAAGAAGTTTAATAATTTCTTTACTTTTTCCTTCTTCTTCATATTTAATCAAAATAATCTTTTGAGGGGAGATTAAAGAAAGATTTCTTCTAATCGATTCTAGCGTTCTTTTTTCAAATCCCAATGCTGTAATATATATCTCTGGTTTTAAATTAATAATATCTTCTTCACTAAGATCTACACTATTTGGAGCTTTTAGCTCAACTAACTTCTTTAATTTTTCTACTATTTTACTGGTATCTTCTATTGTTGCAACTTGATCATTTTCAATCTCATCAATAAAATCTAAAAGAGTTTCTTTCTTAGGAATATCTTTAAATGTTTCTTCTATCTCAGTATCATCAAATTCAATAATATCTCTAACGCTATCTGCTCCTCCAACGGTCTTTGTAAGAATATCTTTACCTTTATCTGGGTTATTTATCCAATTTTCCAAATTCTTACCGGACAATTCAAATCTATCAGATTGTGTCAATCCTATAAGATTGGATAATCCCAATGTTTTTCTGTATGTTAAAACAAATTGGTTAATTGGATTTGTGTCGTTGCCTAACGTTCTCGGTGTATTAGCCCCTCCCGAAAATACAAATATTCCAGCATCTATTAATTTTCTAATTTTTTCATATATAGCTTCTGTTTCACCTTCTGTAATTCTTATATATATTGAAGAATAGATTCTTAACCTTCTTGACTTTTCTTTATATGATTTCATTAATAAATCATGAGATGCTCTTGCGAACGATAAAGCAAAGTCTTGTAAATCACTACCTCTTTTATTAATTTCATGAAGCCTTAAACTACACAACTCTTGATAGCACTGATTTTGAATATTTTTAGGAATAGGAACTTTAGTTGGTTCATACTTTTCTAAAATCTTGTCATATAAAAATATAATATCTCCTATATCCCCAATACAAATTCCAGCTAAAGCCGACAAACCATGATATATTTCTTTTTTTTGAAGTTTAGTTTGTCTTTCAACTATAGATTTTGCAATAGAACCCAAGCTAGTATCACCAAGAAGATACTGCGGTGCAATGTTCGGATGTTTTCTATTATGAGCCTTTCTTTTATTTAAAATATCTAAAATAAAATTACTCCCTCCATCTTTTTTTCGATCTCGAATTTTGTCATTAACTGCACTACCCAAATCAAATGTTTCAATATCTCTACCAACTTTGACTTTTTCAATCTGTCCAGGAGAATACAATCTTTGTTCGATTGTTTGTATTTCACTTGTAAACTTGAAAGAGCATTCTTCATCTTGGAAAATAAGAGAAGAGAGTAATACTTCGATATTTTCTTTACTTAAATATCTAGTAGAGACATCGTCTAACAAAAATAGTATATAGTGTGTGTTAAATATTTTTGATGATTTTTTAAGTGCTGCAGACAAAGAAGGAAAAATATTTACAGGATTGCCCTGAACTTTGTACTTTTCTTCTTTTTTATTTAAAGAAGCTAATATTGAAAGCAATTTTTTTTCCAATAAACTTTCTGAACCTGATTCTAGATTAAATGAAAATCCACTAATATGAAGTTGACACACTTCAGTGATTAATTTATAATAATCTCCTCTAACTATGTTTGGTTCAATATCTCTTAAATGTCTTAATGCTTTTATAGCTTCAATGACATATGCTACAAATATTCTAGATAGTGGTTCAAACAATGGTTTTTTATTATCTATTCCCGGTTCATCTAAAAGTCTATTACAATTTACATATAATCCTAAAAAACCATCTTCTTCTAAGTATGTAAGTTGTGTTTTGATAGTCTTTGATTTTAGTCTGGCATTTTTTGCTCTAGCATGAAACTGCATTGCCTTTAAAAGCATTGTTTTCCCACATCCTCTCATCCCCGTAATTACAAGAGGTCCTTTATTGCTAACTGCATTGAGCCATTTATCGCTGAAATCTACAATTAAATCAGGAATGTACCATGGTTCTAAGGTTTGCGCATTATAAAAATCACTAAAGCTTTTTAAATGTAATTCTTGATTCCATGGCATTGTCTGTATATGATAACTATCTTTTATTTTATTAATGATTTCTTCGAAATTAGGAATTCTTTGATTCGTAATTTCCGGTAAAAGAATTCTGGCATAATTATCTAATATGGATGCCAATCTATAATCTTGTTCATCTGTTTCATCTGAATTATCAAGAATTTTTTCACTTAACTTCATTAAATAACTAGACACCCAATGAACGTCACTTGAACGATTATCTAAAGGATTACTTTTGTTTTCATCAGCAACTGATCCTAAATCGATAGCAACAACTTTAATCATATTATCAATTTGATCAGCTCTTTTAGTATCATTTTTTAATTCCGCAACAATTAAATTTTCTTCATGCAGATCATTATGGTTAATATGTTTATTATATAAGGCATCTAAAATATTAAACATATCAATGGCAATCTGGGCAATTGTATTAGCCTTGAGGAGCTTATCACTATCCAGAATATCTTGTAATGTCTCTCCTTCAACATACTCAAGAATAGCAATATCACAATCCACTGTTATTCCATTAGAAAATTCCACCATAGATTCCATTGTGTCTATTAGTTCAACTATATGTATTGTACCCTCAGCAGCCTTGGCATGATTTAAACTTTCTTCTTCAAAATCTTTATTGTATTTTTTATATAACTCTTTTGAAATAATTTTTAATACTTTTTTTCTCTTTAATTTATCCTCAACTACATATGTAATACCATAAAAACCTCTACTTAAAGGTTTCAAAACTTTATATTTGTCAATTAGTTCAGGGGGATATTCTAGGGGAAATTTCATACTATACCCACATTTTGGGCATTTCTCTATTGACATACTAACTTTTTCATAACAATTATAACAAGCATAATCTCTCATGTCTTTTCCTTCTATTGAAAACTTTTTAATTATTTAAAATGGGCCATATTATTAGTCACATATGATTAAACTATATTCCTTTTAGTTTTTCAAGGGTCTCAACAATATTCTCATATTCTTGGTTCTTATTCTTTACCCATTTAACCAAAAAATACTGATAAACTTGAATCTGTTCTTTTGCAGTATCATTACCAAATAAATATTTAGCTAAGGCATTAAATTTATTTTTTAAAACACTTTCACCAAGTATTTCCCGTTTTTGTTCTTCTTCTATATCTATACGATTTAATACTTCATCTGACCATATTATTTCTTCTGGAATCATTTTAGGCAAATAGAATACGTTGTTAAAATGAAATTTTATATACTTTAACATTAAATCAATTTTTTGGTCTTCTCTCGAATGTCCATCAATCGCAAATTTAATGTTTTCATTGACAATTGAAAATATTTTTTTTTCTAATGTTCCAATATTTTTATCCATTTCACTCAACATAGAAATATTTATTTTCTTTGTTCTTTGATCTCCATCAAATATTATGAAATGCTTTGTTGACTCTTCTTTACTGTACACTAACATAAATTCTTGTTTAAGACGAGATTCCCCTCCAGGAAAAAATTTAATTTCAAATAACTCACTACCTCCAATTTCCTTCAAAACATATTCTAAAATCATTTTAGCTAGGATATCTTCAACTATTAAAGTTTTTTTCGTTCCTACTTCATGCCCGATATGGTTAAATGCTTGTTGAGGAACAATATTTTCAATTACCTCTGTTTTATTATCAACAGGATTGCTATAAAAAACCTTAATTGCTTCTTTAGGTGCATTTTGAATCATATCTGGAGAATGTGTAGAAATAACCACTTGCATCTTTTTTTCTTTTACTTGCTGAACAATAAACTCAATTAATTTTTTTTGTGCTCCAGGGTGCAAAGAAGTTTCTGGTTCATCCAATAAAATTAGTGAATATCGTTTTGCTTGATATATATCATGAACCAACTTTACGACTGCTGTTTCACCACTTCCTGCAAATGCTTCTGAATAATGAAAATTATCGATCGTATATTTAATTGAAAAACCTTTCATTTTTTCATAAAAGTCATGTTCTAAAATATAAGCTTCTTTATATGGCTTTTCCAAAATATAAGATATTATTTTGATTTCCTTATCATCTAGTTTTTCTGGTTTGCTTGCTTGCCTTGTTTTTACAGCAACATCTTTGTTTTGTTCATATGCACTCTTTATTTTTTTAGCATATTTTCTAATAACATCTTGCTTACTTTTTAATGTTTTAGAATTAGGCTTGGAACCAAAATAAAAATATTTATCAAATGCGCTTAATTCGTACCGAAAATCACTATATACTACATTTTTGTCCAATACATTCCAACGAGTACTTGATGCTTCTTTTTTATTATAAGTTTTTGGGAATGCTTTCATCCCTAACGACACTTGAGGACGTGCTGGTTCCCAATATTCAGGCTTATCTTTCTTGTGAATTCTAGTTTTTAATATTTCTACATCTGTTTTTGTTAAGTGTGTTTTGTATCCATAAATATATTTATTTCTATTATTAGCTAGTTCAATAATTGGATCTAAATCTGTTGTAAACCAAAACTCTCCAATGCTCTTTCCTATAGGTGCACCATACAATGCTTGCAATAGTGAACTTTTTCCTATACCATTAACTCCTACTAAAAAAGTAATTGGAAAATTAAATTTTATTTGTAAATTATCTGCAAAATTTTTATATCTTGGAAATCTAATATGTTCTATATATTTTTTAAATACTTTCCTATCTGCATCACTACTAAAAATTTTTTTTAATGACTCCATTTAAATCCTATCAACTATTTTTTTTATACACATATCTATTTCATTTTTAATTTCTTCGCCCCAGAATCTTAAAACAGTCCAACCATTATCTTTAAGTTTTTGAGTCACTTCTTTATCTCGTTCTATATTTCTTTTAATTTTCGATTCCCAAAAGTCAACATTCGTTTTGAAATGTTCACCTTCAAGAAACTTTTTACCATGCCAGAACTCACTATCGCAAAAAATTGCTATTCTCTTACCTTTAAAACAAAAATCAGGTTTACCGAAAACATCGCTACACTGTTTTCTATATCGTAATCCTTTAGACCACATAGCTTTTGCTAATAATTGTTCTATTTGAGTATTCTTATTTTTAATTTTTCGGGCTGTTTTTGAATTCATTACAGTATTATAACCTATCTATATTACAATATAATTATTTGTGTTATTATGTCTTTTTTAATTTCCCCAGCACTCCAACCATCCATCGAGCCAAATCTTCCTTTTTAAGCACCTCATTTCTCTCATGATTTTTGGTAGCAAACCTCAAGGCACTATTCTCTTTATACAAATCTTTTATATCATTAATATTCATTTGCTCATCTACGTAGTGGTGCAAAAATTTATCAAACACCATTTGATTTATAGGCTTACACGAAGAAATCACCCAAGTGCTTGCAGCGCTTCCGGAAGCGTTTTCAAGTTCCAAAAGGCCAACATATACACTGCCATATTGAAATGTTGCCGTAAT
>Ga0256837_1002790_pt1 | contig 10487 bp, 9 predicted proteins | sample 4562384metaG_FD_185976 | JGI IMG/M metagenome (GOLD analysis project Ga0256837, IMG submission 185976) | Hydrothermal vent microbial communities from Guaymas Basin, Mexico - 4561-384 | ecosystem: Environmental > Aquatic > Marine > Hydrothermal vents | place: Mexico: Guaymas Basin | collected... | reverse complement strand
GTTGTAAGACCAACTGATTCCATTAGTTCAAGTGGTGCTGTTGCACTTCCACCTTCACCACTGTCAACAGTGATAAAATCTGGAATGTTTTTACCCTCTTTTTTTCTTTGTAAAATAGCTTGAGCAAGTTCCTCTACAGAAGCAGCATCAGAGACTACTATTTTAAATCCTACTGGTTTGCCTGAGAGTTTTTGCAGTTTTTCAACAAAATCTAAAAGATGCTCTGTTGTATCTGCATAAGGAAATCTGTTTGGTGAAAAGATATCTTTTCCTTCCTCTACACCACGATAGTAAGCGATATCAGCAGTAACTTTACTTCCTGCAAGTTTTCCACCTGTTTGTTTTGCACCTTGAGCGATTTTAATCTCTGTCATACGGCAAAAACGCATCACTTTTTGGTATTTCTCTTCATCAAAATTGCCATCTTTGTCACGTACACCATAAAGACCTGAACTCATTTGAAAAATCATATTTGGTAAACTTGAGGGTACCTCTTTTGGAAAAACATCAAGTGGTGCATCCCATTTTACACGAAAAAGTACATGAGAGGTGGTATCATAAATGTATGTGTTGCGTGTTTTGCCTTTTAGAAGTATATTTCTGTACCATTTAAGAGCTATTTTTCTATTAAAAAGTGTATCACCGATTTTAAAAGCAAACTCTGCAAGAGGAGTACTTTTTACTATTTCTAGGTATTTGTTATTTTTGATATCGGGTTTGAGTGTAAAAAGGTGGTTTGAGGTAAGACCTCCTTCTCCTGTATTTATGGTCAGATCTGAGTTTTTACCAGCTAATGAAAATGCTCTTACAGCTTCAGGTGAAAGCGCACCATCACTCATAGCAGAACGTATAATAGGTGTTTTTGAGATAAAAGGGTGTTCTCTGCTTTCTCCAAAAACAACACTCATATCATCATCAACTTCATCATCGTTAAGGACATTACTTGCGTGTTTAATGACAAAACGTGATCCACCAAAAGGTTGACTTACTGAAAATGATTGATAGTTAGGTTTGTCTTTTGCTGCTGTATAAACCCAGTCGATTTTATCTTTAGAATCGTAAAAGGTTTCCTCTGCAAAGTATTGACGCAAAGGTTCACGTAATGCTTCAAAAAGGTAACGAAACCTTCCAATAACAGGGTAGTTAATAAGTAGAGAGTGCTGTCTTTGAACATATTTATCATAAAAGTATAAAAATACAATTGCTATAATAGCTATGACAGTAAAGAGTTCGAAAAAATCGAGCAAAATTTCCCAAATATTATCTATAATGTTATCAAAAAAATACAAATTAAAAATCCTTTAAAGATATGGTCTCTTCCGTTTTGTTGAGTAAATCTTTTACCCAGATGGTTTGTGATTCAAGTTCATTAGAACCTATCACACAACAGTACTGAGCATTTGCTTTGTCTGCATTTTTCAGGTGTGCTTTGAGATTGCGTGAACGGTATTCACACGTTGCTTTTGTATCTTGTCTTTTTTTCTGTGTTAAAGAGATGACAAGTTCAACCGCTTCCTCATCCATAGCTCCAAGATAAAACCCTTCACGCACTTCTTCAGGCATTACGATAAGCTCCATCAAACGTTCAACCCCCATCGCAAAACCAACAGCAGGGGTAGGGCGTCCATCTAAGAACTCTACAAGTCTGTCATAACGACCACCACCAGCGATGGCACTTTGGCTTCCTATGTTGTCGCTGACAAACTCAAACGCTGTTTTTGAGTAGTAATCAAGCCCACGAACAAGGTTTGTATCTATCTCATAAGCGATATTGTTGGCATCAAGGATTTTTTTGAGTTTGCTAAAGTCACTTTCACAACTCTCACAAAGGGAATTGATAAGTTTTGGAGCGTTCTCATAAAGAGACTGACATTTTTCATTTTTGCAATCAAGTACACGGATAGGATTGGTGGTTTTTCTTCTTTGGCAATCTTCACAGATTTCGTTCTCAACACTCTCTATGAAATTTACAAGATTATCACGGTATGGAGGCATACATTCTTTACATCCAAGGGAATTAAGTTGCAGTCTGTAGCCAATACCAAGCTTTTGTAAGATATCTGCTACCATCATAATCATAGTAGCATCTTCATATACACTCTCCTGTCCAAAACTCTCTACACCAAACTGATGAAACTGTCTTAGACGACCTTTTTGTGGTCTTTCATAACGAAACATAGGACCATGATAAAAGAAGCGGTGTGTACCACCAGCACGGTCAAGTTTGTTTTGGATAAAAGCACGGACCACACCAGCTGTTCCCTCAGGACGCATACAAACGTCGTTACCCCCTTTGTCTTCAAACTGGTACATCTCTTTCCCTACAATATCACTACTCTCACCAACACTTCGTTTAAAAAGGGCTGTTTCTTCTAAAATAGGTGTTTCTATAAAATGAAAACCGTAACGCTGTGCAACAGTTGTTGCTGTTTGTATAAAGTATGTAAATCTTGTATAATCATCTTTATTTAAAATATCGTTCATTCCACGAAGTGATTTAATCATCTCAAACCTTGTTTTTCTTTTTGTTTATTTTATATAAAAGGATACCATTTTTATTATTATAAGTGTATAATGTATGGAAGAAAAATCTATCAAGGAGTAGTGATATTATGAAATTATGGATATCTGATTGTCAAACACAAACACACCGCTTGGTAAAGATCAACTGTGACAAGCATAGTGACTATGCTTATCTTGGAGATTTAGATGATGTAGCCTTACGGGAGTTTCTTCGCACTATTGAAGATAAAAACATCCAAAAAAATGTAGATTTGCTTAAATATTATGGGTACTTGAATATTTTTGTGATTAGTAAAGTTTAATATTGTTTAATATCTCTTTCGTGATACTCTCAATACTTTGCGTTGCATCAATGATTACAAGCTCAATTCCCAAAAGCTGTGCTGCTTCGATGATGGCATCTTGAATTTGTAAAAGGTACTCACTGCCACGCAACTCTATGCCGTCAAGCTCTTTTTGAGAGAGGCGGTATTGTAGCTCTTTTTTGGTAAGTTTGAGTAAAAACACTTTCTCTGGATAGAGTTTTTTCGTTGCAAAGTGGTTGAGTGCTACTATGTCATCTTTTGGTATTTCACCTTGGATAAGTGCATATGCTACACCGCTAATGGCACTTCTGTCGCTAATAATCATTTTTGTTTCAATATTTGGTTCTATAATCTCTTTGATATGTTCAGCTCTATCAGCCAAAAAGAGTAAAAACTCTGCGTGTTTACTTTGTGCTTTAGCTGAGAGTACCATCTCTCTTATCTCTTTTCCGATTGCCGTACCACCTGGTTCTTTTGTGATAATGGCATCTTTAAAGTGGTGTGCAAGAAGAGCAATTTGCGTGCTTTTTCCAGCAGTGTCTATACCTTCTATTGCAATGTACATGATTCTATTTTTCCTATAATATTTTGCACCTCTTTAGGCACAAGATGATCAATTTTTCCATTGAATTTTAACAAATTTCTTACGATAGAAGAGCTGATAAATGCGTGTTTGAGTTTTGGCATCAAGTAAACTGTTTCGATAGTATCATCAAGAGAGTTGTTTAGGTATCCAAGTTGTAATTCATACTCAAAATCACTCACAGCACGCAACCCGCGAATCAGTACATCAGCATTGTGTGTACGTGCAAGTTCTACCGTCAGATTATCAAAACCAACAACACGAACACCATCAATGTTCTCAACAGCTATACGAACCATCTCTATACGTTCCTCAAGGGTAAAAAGGGGTTTTTTATCAACTGAAGCAGCTACAGCCACTATAACCTCATCAAAAAGGTTGCGTGCTCGCTCTATAATGTCATAATGCCCGTTGGTTATAGGGTCAAATGTCCCAGGATATAATGCTATTTTTTTCAAAAACTACTCCCATCTTTTATATAAATCATTCTTAATGCCAAGTAGATCAAACCACTTGCCTATCATAAAGTTTTCCATCTCTTGGAGTGTTTGTTGTTGTGAATAATACGCCATAACAGGTGGTGCTATGATAACACCAAGAGTAGAGAGTTTATGCATATTTTCTAAAGCTATGGCAGAAAAGGGCATCTCTCTGGGCGCTAAAAGAAGTTTTTTTTGCTCTTTTATCATAACAGAAGCACAACGTGTGATAAGGTTGTCTGCTATACCACACGCAACTTTTGCCACAGTGTTCATGGAACAGGGGATGATAAGCATACCATCTACACCAAAAGAACCTGAAGAGATAGAGGCTGCTATATCATCATTACTATGAATAATCACATCTTCTAAAAACAGCTCTTTTTGTAGTACAGTTTGTGCATTTTGAGATACCACAAGATGTTTTTCTATCCCACTAGGAAGGAGTTCTAATGCTTTTAAACCAAGTTGTGCACCACTTGCACCACTGATGGCTATTACTATTTTTTTCATATAACCTCTGCTTTGTTACGACCTGTAACACGTACTTTTATTGTTTTTCTATTTTTATTTTTCACTTTTATTATCTCGTGAAGCCTTCCATTTTGGAGTGCTTTGGCACTAAAGTTAATAGCTATGCCGTTTTCCTCCAACCATACAGAGACATCACTGCCTCGCTTGATATAGACAAGAGGAAGTATATCTCTTTGTGTTACGATTTGAGACTGTTTTATAGTATGTTTTGCTTCATACATTCCACTGTGCAACTCCTGTAAGGGCATAGCGGCAAATTTTTTCAGCATTATACTCTTTTTTTTGAGATTGATGGTAGAGAGTTCATCCCCTTTATGTAAAGTGTTGCGTGTTATATAAACATTTATGCGTGCTTTTATTTCATAGTCAAAAAAGATTTTATGTTTTTGTGGTGTTTTTATATAAAAGGTTGCGTGTTGTTTGAGATAAGCTTTTTTTGGAAAATGGATAGTATAGTTTTTTGGAAGTTGTGTTATAAAATTTCGAGGTTGCGTGTTTATTGCAATAATCTCTATGTCACTATATAATTTACTATATAGTTTTTTTATGGCATTTTCTAGTTTTATTGTGTTAATAGGGCTTTTTTGAGTAAACTGTATATAGGGATATTTGTGTTGCAGATTTTTATAACCATAACGACTTAAAATCGCAAGGAGTTTTTTCTCTTTAACACGCAGTATGTGTTTGTTGTGTTCCATACGGTAGAGAATGGTGTCATCTTTTGATTCAGGAAAGATATCACTGAGTGTTACATAAGGGTGTGTTACATAGTAGTTTCTTTGTAGTTGCGTGTTAGCATTGAGGTATGTTGCAAAAAAGAGTAAAAGAAAAATAATATATTTCATAATGTGATTATACAAAAGATTTTTGTTACTATAGACCCAATTCTTATAAACACGCAACACAGTAAGATGAATTTAAGTCTCTTTTTATACAACTGTTTTGCTATACTGTTACTAAAAATTTATGAGGTTACCATGGTAGAAGTGCAAGAACTTAGTGATGCAAGTTATCCAACATTTATAGAAAATACATCTTCAGTGGTTTTTATCGACTTTTATAGTGATACATGCCCTCCATGCCAAGCACTTTTAAGCTATTTACCCAACTTAGCAAAACATTATGAAAATGAGGATGTAGTTATTACAAAGGTCAATGCCGCATATAATCCAAAGCTCTCAAAAAAGTTTATGGTGCAAAGTGTTCCTTTGACGGTAGTCATAGGCAAAGATAAAATGGTCAAACAAGCAGAAGTGGGACTTTTAAGCATAGATGGTTACATCAAAATGATAGATAAAGCACTTGGTAAAGGTGGCTTTTTCTCGAAGCTGTTTGGATAGTGATGCAAAAAACAATGACCCTTTATATAGATGGTGATGCTTTTGTTAATATGCTTAAACCCATTATCCTTAAACAGATTGAAAAACTTCATATTTCAACCTATGTGGTGGCAAATAAGAAAATAGATATAGGCAAATCACAATATGTACACTACATCATAGTAGATGCGGGTGCGGATGAAGCTGATCATAAAATTGTAGAGATGGTACAAGAGAGCGACTTGGTAATCACAGCCGATATCCCTCTGGCTGACAGAATTATCACAAAAAATGCACATGCAATAGACCATAGAGGTGAGCTGTACTCAAAAGACAATATAAAGCAGCATCTTGCTATGAGAAATCTTATGGAGAATATACGAGAGATGGGTGAGACAACCAAAGGACCAAAACCCTACACACAAAAAGATGCACAGATGTTTGCAAATGCACTTAATGCTTTTTTACAAAAACATATAAAATAGAAAATAGAATGATTTTTTGAATATAAAATAAAAGTGGTACCAGCGGGGGGACTTGAACCCCCACAGCCGAAGCCAACGGATTTTGAATCCGTCGTGTCTACCATTCCACCACGCTGGCATATATTGGTTGGAGATTGAAATAATAGTGAGTTAATACTTAAAAGTAAATAACTTTTAGTCGATATTGGTGTATGGAACTTTAATTGCTAGAGATTTTAGTAATTTGAAGTATGAAAATGTTTGGAGGTTTAGTATGCGTATAACATCGAGTATGTATTATAAAAATCTGTTTGGTAACAGTAATACAAAAATCAATGAAGAGCTTTTTGATGTTAACAAACAAATATCTTCTGGTTTGAGCATACAGTATGCATCTGATAATGTTAGGACTTTTACAGAAACAATGCGTCTGGATAATGAAATGACTACATTATCACAAATCAAAAAAAGCACACAAAGTGGTGCGAAGTTTTCTGAACAGACTGATACTGTATTAAGTGAGTTTGAGTCAAATACTAACAGAATGCGTACTTTACTTATTCAAGCAGCAAATGATACTCAAGATGAACTTTCACGTGATGCAATCGCCAAAGAGTTGCGGGGGATAGAAAAAAATTTAAAATTATTGGCAAACACTTCTATAAATGGTCAGTTTTTATTTGCGGGTTCGGCTGTAAGTAAAAAGCCCATTAATGAAGATGGCACTTATAATGGAAACGATGCTGCTTTAGAAGCACTTATCGGTTCGAACAATAAGCAACAGTTTAATGTGAGTGGTGGTGAACTTTTTTTAGGTGAAGAACTATCTATAACTAAGAAAGTTAGTACAAATGTAGTGAATCAAAATCTTATGGATAAAGGAACTATTACTACATCTAGTACTATTCGTGAACTAATGGGTGATAAAGATAACAATAGTGCTACACAAAATACTAGTTATTTTTATCTAAGTGGCAAAGGAAGTGATGGAAGCTCCATACATAAAAAGATTGTTTTAAATGACACACAAACTGTTGAAAACCTTCTTGATGAGATTGGAAAGGCATATGGTAATACAACTTCATTTGATGTAGTGAATGTTTCTTTAAATGATTATGGGGAAATAGTTGTTGAAGATAAACAAAGAGGTTCATCAAAATTAGATTTTCATTTAGTGGGTGCTGTTGATTTTGATACAACAACTGATGAAAATGGGGATGGAAAAAATGATGATGCTGATGTGGATTCTATAGAACTTCTTGATGTAGGAGAGAGTGATTATGAAAAAATAAAAAATGGTACAGCTACTTCAAATCTTTTTGTTAAAGAATTTGTTAAAAGTGACTTGCAAGCTGCACCAGGAGGAGCGACAAATATTGATGCTCTTTTATATGATAAGACAAATTTCACTAAAAATGGTACACTTTTAAGTGCAAATGCATCGCAAATTGTTAAAAATGATAACAGTTTTGCCATTGCTTCGACAAAATTGTCTGAAGTTGCCGATTTATCACAAGGAAGTGTAGGTACACTTGATGGTACTGTGTTGAATCTTGTAGGGATTGATATTAATGGTAACAGTTACACAGCACAGATAAATTTGAAATCTTCTGCAAATGGTGGTTCTACATTTTCTGTCGATACAGATAATGATGGAGTGGTAGATACAGATTACAATATCTATGATATGAATACACCTCGTGCTAAGGTGGATGCTGATGAGATGACATATCGTCAACTTATGGATGTGATGAATATGGTGGTAACGGATACTTTACCAGCCAGTAGTCCAGGAAGTGCGAATGATTATGATACAGCGATAGAGACTTCTAATACAAAAGGGAGTTTGAACCTTAGTTATGATGGTAAAATCGAGTTCAAAGATTTAACTTCAAATGACACGCAAGCCTCAATAGGTCTTTATGATGCAAACAGTGGGGATTTTTCGGCTGGCTCAAGCAGTACTGTTATGACTTTTAATACAAACAGTGCACTCTCTATTCGTGATCCAAAAACAGATTTTTTTAAAACTATTGATAAAATTATAAAATCAGTAGAAAATTATACACATTTTCCTGATGCAAGCAGTGGAGATGTAGATTCTGTTGGTATTGAAAATGCTATAGAGATGCTTGATGATTTAAAATACCATATATCACAAGTTCATTCAAAAGTTGGGGCACAGTCCAATGCATTAACAACTTCTTTGGAAAGAACAAAACTTATGGAACTAAGCACATCTTCTTTACGTTCTTCGGTTATAGATACTGATATTGCAGAAGCTTCTTTAAAACTGCAACAACTTACCTTGAACTATCAAGCTATGCTCTCTACTGTAGGTAAAGTTTCAAAACTTAGTTTGGTAAATTACCTGTAAAAATATGACAATAAGTCAAAAAATATCTTTATAGATTTTTTTTGGCTATACTTCTTTTTTTATTCTTTATATATAAAGGCAAATAAACTTGAAAGACACTCTCTACATTATTGTTTTTGGAATTTTAATCTACTTGGGGTTTTCGACACTTTTTGGTACAACTGGTTTAATGGGAAGTTATGGGGCTGTTTTTGCGACTTATAATAAGCTTTATTTTGGCTATTTTTCATTTGTGTATCTTTTTGCTGCATTAATTCCACTTTACTTTTTTTATAAAAATAGCAGCCTTGATATTCGTAAGGCAGAAGTTGCCATAGCTCTTTTTTTGATAACTTTTTCTATTCTTTTAGCACAGGCACTTCTTGTAGAGAATGAGTTGCGTGGTAAATTTGGTGGTGATTTTGTTGATTTTCTCTCTCCATATATAGGCGTTTTTGGTTTATGGGTTTTTTGGTTTATTATTAGTTTAGTCTCTATCGTTATTGTCTTAGATAAAAGCACATCAGAGCTTGTTTTTGATATATCTGCATTTTTTAAAAATATTATCAAAAATGATACAGTCGAAGTTCAGAAAAGTGTAGTAGATAGCCACAACACGCAAGAGAATATTACTGCAGATGAAGGTTGTGAGTATCAGCAGGATTTGTTAGATTCATATCATGACAAAGAAGACATTGTAGAAGAAAAAGAGATGGTTTCTTCTGAGAACTTGCAAGAACAAGAGGAAGAAGTTGAAAAAGAACCTGAAATCATTATCAAAAAGAAAAAAGCACCTGCGAAAAAAACTATTTTAGATGTGGCTGAAGAGGTAAAAGAGAGTAAAACAGCTGTTGTTGTTGATGAACTAGAAGAAAATAAAAAGCTTTTAGCTACCATTGAAACAGGTAAGACTGAAAAACCAAAGAATTTTAAACTACCACCTGTTAACTTCTTACAAAAACCAGATAAAAAAACACAAACAGTTGATGAAAGTGAACTTGATGATAAGATTCGTTTTCTTATAGATAAACTAGCACACTTTAAAATAGATGGAGATGTTGTGCGAACCTATGCTGGTCCAGTTGTTTCTACTTTTGAGTTTAAACCAGCTGCCAATGTCAAAGTGAGTAAAATTTTAAATCTTCAAGATGACCTTGCCATGGCACTCTCTGCTGAGACTATCCGTATCCAAGCACCAATCCCTGGTAAAGATGTCGTAGGTATTGAGATTCCAAACGATACTGTTGAAACTATCTATCTTCGTGAACTCTTAGATGACAAACTTTTTAAAACTGCATCTTCACCTCTTACTATTGCTCTTGGAAAAGATATAGTTGGCAAACCATTTGTAACAGATTTGAAAAAGCTTCCTCACTTACTTATTGCAGGAACAACAGGAAGTGGTAAAAGTGTTGGAATCAATGCGATGATACTCTCACTTTTATATAAAAATTCACCCGATCAGTTACGTCTTTTAATGATTGATCCCAAAATGTTAGAGTTCTCTATTTATAATGATATTCCTCATCTTCTTACTCCTGTTATCACTAAACCTAAGCAAGCTATTGCAGCTTTAAATAATATGGTTGCAGAGATGGAAAGACGCTATGAACTCATGGCAGAGAGTCGTACAAAAAACATAGAAAACTATAATGAAAAAATCAAAAAAACTGGTGGAGAGCATTTTCCTTACATCGTTGTTATTATAGATGAGTTGGCAGACTTGATGATGACAAGTGGAAAAGATGTTGAAATTTCTATTGCTAGACTTGCTCAAAAATCCCGTGCCTGTGGTATTCACCTTATAGTAGCAACACAGCGCCCATCTGTTGATGTTGTAACAGGTCTTATCAAAGCGAATCTTCCATCGAGGATATCATACAGAGTAGGACAGAAGGTTGATTCTAAAATCATTTTAGACCAA
>Ga0256837_1002789_pt1 | contig 10489 bp, 10 predicted proteins | sample 4562384metaG_FD_185976 | JGI IMG/M metagenome (GOLD analysis project Ga0256837, IMG submission 185976) | Hydrothermal vent microbial communities from Guaymas Basin, Mexico - 4561-384 | ecosystem: Environmental > Aquatic > Marine > Hydrothermal vents | place: Mexico: Guaymas Basin | collected... | reverse complement strand
GTAATAATTTAAGAAAATATTTATTGATAGGTGGTGGGGTTTTTGTTTTATTTGTAATAGGGATTGTATCTGCAAAATTTTTATTTTCTGAACCGCAAAAAAGTGATACAGCTGTAATTTTACCACCAGAAGTTACAACAAAAACAAAAAAAGATGATACTGCTTTGTTTAATGATATTCCAGTAGAAAATGAGAATGAATTTAAAAAACCAGAAATTAAAGAAACACCAATTAAAGAAGAGGTTAAAATAGAAAATCCTCCAAAAGAGGAGATAAAAGAAGAAAAAAAATCAATTCCAAAAAATGTAGTTGAAAAACCAAAAGAAGTATTACCAAAGAAAATTACTCCACAAAAACCAAAAAAAGAAGTAAAAAAAGAAAAAAACCATCCCGTTAAACAGACGAAAAAAATAAAAAAATATTATATCCAAGTAGCTGCTACAAGAGGGAAGCCATCTGTTAAATTTTTAAAATTGATTAAGAAAAATGGTTTTGAATATAAAATTATGCAAGTAGAAGTGAATGGTGTAAAAATAAAAAGAATTTTAGTAGGTGGGTATAGTAATTATAAAGAAGTTAAAAAAATATTACCACAAGTAAAGAAAAAAATTTCATCATCGGCATTTATTAAGGTTATCAAATGAGATATAAAAAATTTGTGATAGACGAGTTTTCTCCTATTGCTATTTTTAATAAATTAAAAGAGAAGTTTTCAGATGAAAGAATATTTCTTTTTGAAAGTATGATAAATAATAGTGATGGAAATTTTACTTATATTGTCATAGGTGAAAAAGAAAGAATTGTCTATAAAGACAAAAAAACTAAATATTTTGATGGTAAAATAGAACAAGAATTAGATATTGAACCATTTAGTTTTTTAAAAGAATATTATAAAAAGATAGATTTTTCTAAATTTAAAAAACTTTCTAATGAGATAGGGATAGGTTTTGTTGATGGGTTTATAGGTTATATAGGTTATGATATGGTAAAAGTATTTGAACCGGTTTTAGAACCTTTTATGGATAAATTAGATGACCAGACAGATATTCCTGATTTTTATATGATTAGACCAAAAATGATTTTTGGATATTCTCACAAATCAACAATGGCTACTTTTGTTGTAAATGAAGAAAATTATTTTGATGAAGTTAATAATATTGAAACTCTTATAAACTCGACATATTCTCATAAACCTTTACAAACTGCGAAATTATTAAATGAACCAAAATTTGTATTTGAAGAAGAAAAATTTAAACAAATGGTTCTTGATGCAAAAGAGATGATAAGAAGTGGTGATATTTTTCAGATAGTTCTTTCAAATAGACTAAAAGTAAATGTAAAACTTGATGATTTTACATTTTATAGAAAACTTAGAAGTAAAAATCCAAGTCCTTATTTATATTTTTTAGAATTAGATGATTTTAGTATTATTGGTTCATCACCAGAAGTGATGGTAAGGCTTACAGATGGAGTGATTTTATTAAGACCAATAGCAGGAACTAGAAAAAGAGGGAAAACTTTAAAAAGAGATTTAGAACTTGAAAATGAGATGATAAATGATGAAAAAGAGGTAGCAGAACATATAATGCTTGTAGATTTAGGAAGAAATGATGTGGGTCGTGTAGCACGAGCAGGAAGTGTGCAAGTAGAAGAACTTATGAGGGTGGAGAGATATTCACATGTTATGCATATGGTTAGTGATGTGATTGGTGAGTTAGATGAAAAATATGATATGTTTGATTTGTTTAAAGCAACTTTTACAGCAGGAACGATGACAGGAAGCCCAAAAATTAGAGCGATGGAACTTATAGCAGAATATGAGGGAATAAAAAGAGGATATTATGCTGGAAGTATAGGATATTTTGGATTTAATGGGGATATGGATAGTGCTATTACTATTAGAACTGCTATGAAAAAAGGTGATGAGATTATATTTCAAGCAGGAGCTGGAGTTGTTGCTGATTCTAAACCAGAACTTGAATTTTTAGAAGTAAAAAATAAATTAGGAGCATTGGTATCTACATTAAAGGAACTTTCAAATGGCTAATATGCCAAAAACTTTCAAAAAAGGGGCAGTGCTTATAAAACCACAAGGTTTTTTAGATGGAAATAATGTAAATTTACTAATTACAATGGCGGATATGAAAGTTTTTGAACAAAGAAAAATTAAATCAGTAGAGATTATTTTTAGTAATGTTATAAATATAAATCTAAATGCCGCAAGATTTTTGAATGATGTATTTGAGCATTTTTATAAAAATAATGTCGAATGTTTCATTGTAAATCCAAGTAAAAATATTATGGATATTTTTTTAAGACTTTCAGATAGATTTTTTAATATTATTGAAAATGAAGCAGTAGCAGAAGTTTTTTGTCAAGAAAATAGTGATTCTTTTGATAAGGATATTTATCTTTATAATGAGGATATTGAAAATAAAAATATGATACTTTATTATCTTATAAAAAAAGGTTATTCACCTATTGTTTTAAATACTAAAAAAGAGTTAGATGAGAAAAGAAAAACAAATAAAGATGCAGTCTTTATTGAACATTCTATTGTAAGTAAAATATCAAATAGAGTTGTTTCATTTACAAAAGATAATATGGTGTTTTTTTATTTAGATGGTTTTTTAGATGCTGAATTTACAAGAAATTTTGATATTGAATATTTTAGAAGAAGTTTGGTAATTGGATTTAGAATATTTGTATTTGATAGTGAATATGTGAAATCTTTAAATATTCATGCTGTAAGATATCTAGCAAAATTGGCCGTAGAATCTGCTGAATATGGTGCTTTACTGTGTGTAATAGGATTAAAAACACAAGAAATAAATAAAAATATGCTTGTAGATATGGAGGATTCTGGATATCTGTTTTTCGAAAATATTGAAGAATTTAATGAAAGTGAAGAGGTAAAGGATAATTTAGAACATGCGGCTGTTGCAAATTCTAAGAAAAAAAGACATCTTACAAAAGAGAGTATAAATTTACTACCATATTTTGTAAATGCTACTATTGAATCAGTTGAATTGATGACAGGAATAAAATCAACAAAAGAAAAACCAGCGATAAAAGAACTTACTTTTAATTATGAAGAAAATAATTATATTGCAAGTAGTGTAGGGTTTTATGGGGATTTAGATGGTGTATTGATATTAGTTTTTAGTGAAAATCTTACTAAAAAAGTATCTCAAATTTTACTTGGTATAGAAATGAATAGTAAAGAGGAGTTAAATGATGTAGTCGGTGAATTTGCTAATATTATTGTTGGTAATGTAAAGGCAAATATATCAAAACAATCAAAAAAAATAGATTTAACTTTACCTATGGTATTTGATGATATTGAAAATTTATTAAATTTAGTAAAAGAAAAAAAAGGAGCAGAAGTAAAATTCTATTTTGAAGAGGAAGAGTTTTATTTCTTTTTAACAAGGTGATAATATGAAATTATTTACAATATTTGGTAATCCTGTAACTCATTCAAAAAGTCCAAGAATGTATAATATTTGTTTTAAAAAATATAATTTAAATGATTATTGTTATACGAGGACTTTACTTGAAGATGGAGAAAAAATCATAGATGTGTTTAAAAAATTAAAAATTAGTGGAGCGAGTGTAACAGTGCCACATAAAGAGTGGGCTTATAGATTAGTTGATGAGGTAAGAGGTATAGCAAAAGAGATAAAAGCAGTTAATTGTTTAGTTATGGAAAATGGTAAAATTATAGGATATAATACTGATGCGGAGGGGTTTGTAGAGAGTATCAAAGAATTTAATTATGAGAATGTGCTAATTATTGGAGCAGGTGGTACAGCAAAGGCACTTAGTTTTATGTTTAAAAATGCTGATATTTTAAATAGAAGTGAAAAACGATTGAGAGATTTTAAAAACCATAAAACTTTTACTTGGGGTAATTTTGAGATAAAAAATTATGATTTGATTATCAATACAACTTCTGCTGGATTAAATGATGATAATTTACCAGCACCAAAAGAGATTTTAGAAAATTTATTTAAAAATGCTAAATATGCAGTTGATGTTATTTATCACGAAACTCCATTTCAAAAACTTGCTAAAAAATATAATTTAAAAATAAAAGATGGAAGCGATATGCTTGTATATCAAGGGGTACTTCAATTTGAAAAGTTTGTTGATTTTGAGATAAATAAAAAAGAGGTTGCTAATTTAATGAAAAGTGTTATTTTAAGTTAATAAGGCTTTTGTCTTTTTTATAGGTTGTCATTTGTAATTATATAACAAGTAATTCAAGTTAATTAAACTCAAATTGCTATTTAAAAAAGGCAAAACATTATTTTCATTCGAGATAAGTTTCCCTTTTTTAACGACAAAAACTCCTTAAAAATCGCAAACGGCAAAGCCGCCCTATCGGGTTTAGTGCGATTTTTTAGCAGTCGTTTTTGCCTAAAAGGAAAAAGTCTCTCATTCAAATAACTTCCTTTTGCCTTTTTATATGGTTTTTGTTATTATTATAACTAGCAATCTGAGTTAATTAAGTATTAAAATGTTTAAATATAGATTTTGTTTTATTGAAGAGTGGTGGCCAGACCCGGAATCGAACCGGGGACACAAGGATTTTCAGTCCTTTGCTCTACCGACTGAGCTATCTGGCCAAAGTCTTATTTGCTTTGTGAGTGAAATTATATAAAAACAAACTTAAATTAACCTTAAATACCCACGAATTTTTGGAGGAATTTTAGAAATTCTCATTTTTTCTTTAAATTTCTTATTCATTGCTACTTTTTTATAAGGTGAGATGAATATTTTTTCATTATTTGTATCTATTGCTATTTTACCACCTATTACTGTACTAAAATTATTTTTAATTATTTCATCTCTTTGTGCTTTGCTTAATACATAACCAAATTTTTTAAGTATTAAATCAACTTTTTTAATATCAATTTTTGGATTAGATTTATTAAAAAAATATAATTCTTTTTCATTTTCCCAATCTTCATTAAATAGCAACTCTTTATCTTCTTCTAAATATTCAAAACTTCTTTTTATTCCCTCTTTAAATTCATCTATAAATTTATTGGAAAATTCTTTTCTAAAATAGTTTCTTTTATATTTTATATCAAAGTTACTTTTATCTACAAAATATTTTATATTGTTTGAATGTAGATATTCTAAAATTTCATTTTTATCCATATCCATAAGAGGGCGATGAATAGTCCAATTCCCCTTTTTTTCGATTTTTGGCATAGAAATAAGTTCTTTTAATCCAGCACCTTTTGAGAACTGCATCAAAAACCATTCAAATTTATCATTTAATTGATGAGCTAAATATAAATCAGTATAACCATATTTTTCAGCTAATTTTTCAAAAAAATTATATCTACACTTTCTGGCATTTGCTTCAAAATTACTATCATCTAAAAAACAATTTTTTATATATATTTTTTTATTGTATTTATTTGCTAAATATTTGGCATATTCTACCTCTTTATCACTCTCTTCTCTTTTGTGGTAATTTACTATTGCTATATCAAAAGAGATATTTTTTTCTAATAACTTGAAAAATAAAGCAGTGCTATCTACCCCAGCAGAAAAAGCAAGGAGATTCATGAATCTACCTTTATTTTATTCCATAAAGCTCTGAAAAAAGATAATAAGAATATCCATAATAATGATGTTTCTATAAAACTCCAAATAATAGCTGATTGTGAAATATTTTGAAACCATTTTTTACTTTCAGGTGCGAAAGGGTAAAATAAATTACTAATAGATTTATAAAATTTTGTTTGATTACAATTTAATTTTAAAATCATTTGATTTAATTTAGTTTTATTATCATCTTTAAAATTATATCTATTATCATAACCATAAAAATAATTTGAATAGTTTAAATTTTTTGTATTTATATATTTAATAAAGTTATCTTTATTATAAGTAGTGGGGATTTCAGAACTACATTGTGGATTTATTAAAAATGATGGTGTATTAGGAGTAGAAATATAATCAATATTTGGTTTGTTAAATATAAAACTGAATATAAAAATAGTTAAAAAAAACCATATTAAAGGTCTAAACCATCTTTGCCCAAATCCATTAATTATATTATGTAAATGATCTATTAGAAAGTTAAAAGTATCAAAAAAATAATTATAAGGTAATAATGTTTTTGTATGTCTTATAGTATAAATAAATTCTTTATAAAGATTAGAATCAGTTTTTTTTAGGTTTATAGCAAATTCTTCATATAAACTTTGTAAATTTTTGTAGCTTTCATATAATTTATAGTTATTTGAAGAATTATTTTTTAATTCATTAAATAATAATTCTTCATCATAACTGCAAATATGCATACCTAACAATAAATCTTTTTTTCTATTTAAGAACAAATATATTTTTTCTAAAATTATATTAAATAATGGGATTATAAGTATAAGATTTATAATTCTACTATTATTATCTTTATGTATAATATATTCAAAATAATTGTGGTGTGTATCAAAATGAACATTTAAAAATGTGGTATTTAAAATTTTAGAATTTAAAAATCTACATTTAGATAAATCACTATTATGAAAAATTACATTATCTAAAAATTTATTTGTAAAATCTGCTTCTTTTAAATTATTATTTAGCCCCACAAAAAATACTTTACCATTTTCTAATTGTTGATTTGAAAATTTAATATATTTTATTGTTCCAATATTAGATGTTTCTACTAAGCCATTTTCATTTACATAGTTTCCTAAATCTATTATAAAATCACTTTTAAGTAAATAAGGTTTAAAAATTAATTTTTCTATATGTAAAGAATCTTTTGACCCTCTATTTTTTAATCTACCACCATCATATATTTTACAGTTATTAAGATTTAATTCTTTACATTTTATGTTTTCAAAATCAATGTTATCTATGAATTCTGCGTTATCAAAATTTAAAGAGAAATTTGAAAAATCATTGTTTTTAAAAACTTGTGTAGAAATAAATACAACATTGGATAAATTTATATCTATATGTTTTTCTTTGCTTTGAAAAAGATAGTTTTTTAAAATATTATTGAATAATTGTTTATCAATTTCTCTAAATTTTTTTTCTTTATATTCTTTTGAAATATGAAAAATACATTTTGTATCTCCATTTCTTTCTTGATAATAATAAATTTTAGAATTTAAAAAGTTCTTAAATTGACAGTATGGATGATTACAAGTCATAATTTATCTTTATTAGTCAAATATAAAATTTGAGATAAAAATAAAAAAACAATAACTATCATATTTATAATGTAATGTTTTTCTAGTATACTAATGTTATTAATTAATAATATCAATAAAATTATAGTTATAAAGTTTGTAATAATATATATTAAAGGTTTAAATTCTATATACCATTTTTTAGTATTTTCTTTTTCTATAAAAATGTTATTTTGTTCATTTAATTTATCGTAAGTTTGATTAATCTTATTTTTTATGCTTTTGATATCATTAGAAAATTCAAACTTTAAATTTTCTATTTGTTTTTCTAATAATTCTATTTTTATATTATTTAAATTTTCATTCATTTTTTATTTCCTTTTAAAATTTTTCCAACTAACTCTTCTCCTACTACTTGATTTGGAATTACTTTATAAACTTTTCCAATTTCAAGATTTTCTATTTCAGTTTCATTTATTAAAATATCTCCATCAACCTCTGGTGTCCATAGTTTAGGTCTAACTGAATAAAAAAGTCCATCATCTGTAAGTCCATCCATAAAACATTCTATTTTTTTATTTAAATATAATTTAAGTCTATTTTTAGTAGATTTTTTGATTATTTTTGTAATCTCTTTTATCCTTTTTTGAATAGTTTTATTATCTATTTTATTTTTCATTTTATAAGCAGTTGTCCCTTCTTCGTCAGAATAAGCAAACACATTTACTCTATCAAATTGATACTCTTTTAGATAGTTTTTTAATTCTTCAAACTCCTGTTGAGTTTCATCAGGGTGACCAATTATTACAGAAGTTCTTACAAAACTAAATTCAGTTTGCATTAAATTTAATAACTCTTTTAATTTTTCTACACTTCCACCTCTTTTCATTTTTTTTAGCATTGTTTGGCTTATGTGTTGAATAGGGATATCAAAATAGTTTTGGATATTTTTTGAAGATAATATTTTTTTTATTAGTTTTTTTGTTGTAGTAGTTGGATAAAGATATAAAATCCTTACATTTATCCCCTCTATTTCATCAATTTCATCTATTAGTCTTTCAAGTCCATCACGAATTCCTTTATCTCGAAGATAAGATGAACTATCTTGTGAAGCAAGAGAAAAATCAGTAAATCCTTTTTGTTTTAATTTTTTAATCTCTTCGATAATTTCAGGAATTTCTCTTGAATTTAATCTCCCTTTAAATCCTGGTATTGCACAAAAAGAGCATTTTTGATTACATCCTTCTGAGAGTTTGATATAAGCATGATAATTGGAATTTGTAATTATTCTATCTTCGTTGTGGATTAAATATACTTTTTCACTAAACTGAGATTGTTTTTTTGTAATTAACTTATCAATTTTATCATAATCTCCAACCCCTGTAAAAACATCTACCTCTGGAAACTCTTTTTGTAATTCTTCTTTATATCTTTGTGTTAAACAACCTGTTACTACTAATGTAGAATTTTCTTTTTTTTGTTCAATCGCTTCTAAAATAGTTTCTATACTTTCAGTTTTTGCACTTTCGATAAAACCACAAGTATTTATTATAATTAAATCAGCTTCTTGGATATTATCGATTATTTTATAATTTTTAAGTTTTCCAAGCATAACTTCGCTATCTACTAAATTTTTTACACATCCAAGAGAGATTAAATGTAATTTCATTAACTTACCTTTTTTTTAAGTATAATTTTACTAAAAAAAAGGTGTTTTATGAAAGATAAACTAGGATTAGTGATAAGTTTTGTTTTTATTTTGATAGGGGTGGTAAAATTTGATTTATTTATTTATTCAACATTAGATTATTTTGGAAAATATGTATTTGTAATATCTTTAAATATAGTGCCTTTTTGGATATTTTGGGATTTATATAAGAAAAACAAATACTATTCATTATTTTTCGCAATAATAGTAGGAATTATTTTGTATTTAATGGGAAATTGATATAATTATGAAAAAAAAGGATTATTTATGAAAAGAAGTCCAATAACAGAAATTTCTGAAGCTATACAAAACCATACAATATGGTTAGAAAATATAAATAAAAGTTTAATTTGCAATAAAACACCAACTGATACAATGATTGATAAAGAAGCACATATTAAATGTAAGTTTGGTAAATGGCTTGAAGAGAATAAAGAAACATTAAAAGATATAGATTTACAAGTATTTTATGAAGTATATGAGGAACATCAAAAACTTCATCAACTTGGAAAAGAGATTTTAGATATTGCATATGAACATAATTTCATGAATATTACAAAACATAAAACTATTCCGCAAGAGAAATATGATAAATTACTTCAACTTTCCAAAGATATTAAAAAAACTCTAAGAAAATTTAGAACTAATTTATATGAGGCCAATATTTAAACACTTGTTTCAAAACTAATAATACCAAGTTTTGCCATATATTCATCAAGCATTTGTAAAGTTTTTTTCTGAGTTTCATAGGCAATATCTGGCAGTTTCCCTCCCCATTCTTTTTCAGCATCTTTTAAGCCTTGAATGACACCTTCTCTACCAGTTTTTAACAATTCAGGATTATCTTTTGCTCCATTTATGACAAAATCAAATACTCTTTTTGCTGTTTTGTCTATTCCAAAAAATCCATCATCACTTATAAGTTTTTTAGCCTCTTCTTGTGTAAGTCCCTCTATTTTAATTGTATGTGAATGACCAGATATTTCTGTTTTTTGATAATTAAGTGAAGTTTGAGAGGATTTGGCTTGAAGTTCTTTGAAAATATCATTTAAACTATCAAAATCACCTTTATTTATTAAATCAGCAATTTTAGATTGGTCATAAATATTTTCTTGTGTAAAAGATAAAGTTTCTTTTTCATATTCATAACTTAAATCCTCAAAAGTGATAGAAAAATCTATTTTTTCCCCATTTTTGTCTTTAAAATCTACATCCATTTTTGTTTTTTTGTATAAAGCATTTAAATCCATACTGGTATAATTTAAATTTTGAGTTGATTTGATGTCCATTTTTAATCCTTTAATTGTACTATTTAAGAAATCGTTTTTTTTTAAGATTTATTTAAAAATGATATAATTTCATAAAAAAGGAGAAATTATGTTTAAAAAACTTACAAAATTAGCAGTTGTTGGAATTGCTTCGAGTATGTTACTTGTTTCAAGCCTACAAGCAAAAACAGTTAGATGGAAATTAGCGATGACTTGGCCTAGCACTCTTACACCTCTTGCTTCACCACCGATTAAATTAGCTGAAATGGTAAAAAAAATGAGTAAGGGTAAATTTATCATCAAAGTTGAAGGAAAAGAAAAACACAAAGCACCACTTGGAATACTTGATA